>Ga0208957_1000060_pt1 | contig 94223 bp, 135 predicted proteins | sample RifOxyA1_FD_184029 | JGI IMG/M metagenome (GOLD analysis project Ga0208957, IMG submission 184029) | Groundwater microbial communities from Rifle, Colorado - Rifle Oxygen_injection A1 (SPAdes) | ecosystem: Environmental > Aquatic > Deep subsurface > Groundwater | place: Rifle, Colorado, United... | reverse complement strand
CTCTTCTAGACCAGATCAGGGATGAGCATGAGCCTAATCCGTGTCCTTGTACTTGTTCTCGACGGCTCACTTTGGCTTTGATCACGAGAGTGTACTTGGCCCCGGGGTCTTGTGCGGCCATGGGACCAGCGAGGATCTCAAAATCGACAGAGTGTCCGTGGCAGTAATGAATGAGTTGGGCTCCGGGTTGGAGGAGAACCTTTTTCTTGCTTCCAAATGTGGCTCCGTCCATGTAATGTTCGCCTTCACGGAAACGGCTACGAATAAATGCCTCCATCAATTCTCGTTGCCGCACGGCCATGGCAAATCCCTCTTCGAGATCGGCAATGCCTGAGCGATGGGCCACCAGAGGTCCAGATTTTGCCAAGGCAAGGACTTTCCCCTCCTGGACAGGGTGAGATGGCGGGGTCTGGACGATCGTGCCTTCCAGGGGTGGTTCCGCCGCTTTCACGACCGTCAGGGACAGCAAGGTTTTATAGACCTTCTTCGGGTCTTTCTTCCCTGGTTTTTCCTCCCAGGTGTAATCCACCGTGGCATTGATATTGGCCGCAGCCGTTTTGAGGAGTTCAGGCTCAAAGGACCCAATCTCCGATCCATCATCGAAGGTGATGTAGCCGGGGCCTCGCCCTCGGCGTCCAGTGAGCGAGACGATGATGCCTTGACGTTGTTCCATGCGTGCCCTCCATAATGCGTGGGTGTACGAAAATCCCTTGGCTCAGTGCGGGGAGAATTTAGCCCACGATGGGTCTAAATAGAACCTGACGCGGGATTACGCTGCCTCATTTCCCGGAGACAGACCAAGGGAACGGATACAATCGACGAAGATGGTTGACCAGCGTTGTGTAAATTGGATGCTCTGTCCGCGTCCAATATATTTATACCATCGTACCTCACTTCCACTCGGTTTGTGGAAGAAGTTTGGGGCATCGTGTCCACACTGGGGGCATGTTGATTCTTCACACCAGCAATATGGGCGGATATAGAATGTTGCATTTTCAAAGTGGCATCCGTATCCGTAGGTCCCACCAAGGAGTCCTTCGGTGGCTTCAGCGAGACCCTGTTCATGGAGAATCTGCGTCAGGAGGACGAGTCCTTCTGTGATTCCGTGATCCCCAGGGACGCTCACAAGCGGGGGATCAGTCTGCGAGTGGTTCTTTTTTGTCATGGGCAATCTCCTTATACTGTTTGTAATACCTTCCTCGAACTCCGTCTCGAATATTATATTCCTGTCTCATATGTTCGTGCGCGCGCTCCCACGCTACGAGATAGAGGAGTGCATCGGCTTGATGCTGGGAGATGGCTTCGGGTTGAATGACGCGCCATCGGGCAGCCAGGGTCCGTTTGGCCCACGCGAGAACATCTGCTTTGGAGGCACGACCATTTTGGAGTACGGCTTTTTTGGCTCCTGAGGCGGTAACCATCCACCAAGGAATATGATTCCATGCGGCCCAGGCTTTTAATCCACCAATCGGACCTGCGATGAGCCAAAGAAATGGCTGTTCAATAATAATAAGATCTGGTTGTTGATTGGCTACTGCCGTGAGAAGACGTCGATAATCTTCTGCCTCTGATTCAGTTTGTTTGAATCTGAGTGTTCCAATGGAGACCGAATTGAGGGCACGGTCCCATCGAATAAATCCTCCGGTTGCGCGGCCAGGGACATCAATGCTGAGAATGATATTCGGTGGTGTCATCATGGAGAACCCTATTGAGATTTTCCCACGATTCAGTGCATGTTTTACAATACACATTCACGACATAGTCAGAGATCCGTGTTCGTGGGGCCCCCAGGGACCACCCAATGGAGTCTTTGCAACTGGCACAACAGACTTCGTTGAGAAATCCAATCGGAACGACGGTGCTCATTTGTAACCTTGTGTATTCGTGAATTCAAGCCACAAATTAGTGTATGCAAGTTGCTGTTCTTGAGTTCCGTGTAACTTAATGAGAACTTCTATGTCGGTAACCAGCAGTCTTTGAATACATACATGTAAGGTTTCTGAATTTAGGGGTGCAGATGCTGTTTGTTCTTTGAGGATAGCACGTTGATCTTTGATCCATTGCTTCAAATATCTGTAGGTACGGATCTTCATGGTCAACGCATACTTGGCCCGATGCTGCCACGTTAAATATTCTGAGATGGGGAGGCGTTGTTTGTTTTCTCCAATTCGGTTCGGGTCAGCAAGTTGAAGTTGAATGGATTGGATTTCCTCCCACAAAGCAAAGGCTTGTGTTTCAGCCTCCTCCAATGAGGTTGGTTCCTTCCAATCGGGTAATTCTTGTGTGCTTTTCATAGATGCTCCTATATTGGAATATCAGTCCATGATCGACGTGGTGTATCGATGCGTTCCGCAGGTGCACATTCACGCCACCAGGGGCAGGAATCACCGCAGAGCCACGTGCGACAGAGCGGGAGGATTCCAGGGTTCTTGGTGTCAATGGCAGTCGTGAGGAGATCACGTGTATTAAAAATGCGTTGTTCCAGATTCAGGAATTCTTCTGTGGACATGGTGACTTCATAACATCGAGGTTCCGGGAATGTCTGTGAGGTACGACTTTTCAAATTAATGTACAAGACCCACAGGTATCCACGGGTCGTATTACGAAGAACCATGTATATGACCAGTTGTTCCAAGTAGTTGTGGTACGTGCGTCGAATGGTTTCATCCGTTGGTTCTGAAGATGATCGCGTGGTCTTGAGTTCGATTGGATGTCCATCATCATCTTCGAGGTCTGGAGAAAAGAGAATCCCGTTGGACTCATTGGCTCCGGTGTCCGTGGTGTCCGAGTTCACCTCCCCAGGGACATGCACGTCAATGACAAAATGGTGGAGGATTTTCCCAATGACAAAGAGCCAGATGGATCGTTCTGTCAACGGCTTCGGCACGATGGTTTTCCAATAGGCTAATCGGGGATCAAGCAGATCAGAGGCATGGATACCGGACAACCGGTCTGCATTTCCAGCGTCAATCCATGCCCTCGCTTTCTCCGTGAGTTGGACCTCTTGGAACTCATTCCGAATAATCGAAAGCGGGGGCAATTTGAGCATTAGCGTCGAGGGGCTACACGTCGTACGGGCGGGCGAGGAGTCGGTTCTGGTGTGCGAAGACGTGCTGGAGGCTCAGGCTCGTCTGGTTCTTGCTCGCCTTCTGGGGCATCCTCGTATGTGGCATGCCCTTCCGGGGCTTCGAGAAGGTCTGCTTCCGATCCCGTGCCTCGAGTACGGCCTGTTTTCGTGCCTGGGAGCGGAGACGTCGCTTGTTCTTGCCGTGGGGTTCCCAAACAGACATGAAGAGTGTAGGGGGCTCGGTGCGCTCCGCCAAACTGTCCATTGTTTTCAAAGACGAGCACTCGAATGGGAAGGTTCTCCTGTACACATTGTTGCAGGAGTTCGACCCACTGGGTTCCAACGGAAGGGCTTCCTTGGCGATCTTGATAGAGAAGGTTAATATTTCCTGTTAGTGCTTTTCCACTTTTGCTTGGGTACAAACCTCCAAGTTTGAGAAGTGGCGGGCGATCTGGGTCAACATTGGGCTGAGGAGATCGTGGGGGTTGCGGATGTCGAAATGGCATAGACGCCTCCAAGTGTGGGTGCACATCGTCGATACGTTATTTTATAATGCCATCGTGGACTCTCCTGCTTGACCCAGGGGCAGAAAACAGGTCAAGACTCTTTCCTGCCATCCACGGTGGCAAGATAAATATAGCAGCACTGCTCGGTTGAAGTCAAGCGTTACGTACCAATGTTGTGAGGCAGCCAGAACCGATTCTTGTTGCGGTGGTTTTTAGAGATTGTAGATCTGTGATGAGGATGTATAAGAGTGTATCTAATGTGCCCCACGGCATGTGAATACGTAAGCTCCAAGAGTTCCAAGAGGAATGACTCGTGTGGTAGTAGCGGAGATCAAATTGGTTGTCGTGTGGATGTGGTGATAAGTTAAATGTGCTTCTCTCTTTTGTTTTCACAGGGTAAGGCGGGCATTGACAGGGGAGACAACACCAATGTTTTTGCACAGGGTGTAGTTTCCAGGGATATAGTGTGAGTTCCGGGGTGAATAATTGCACGTTTACAGGGTTGTGGGAATATAGTTTTTCTACTGTTGGAAGAGTCGCGGGGCAAATGATTGTTTTCATGATTGGTGATATTTTCATTATCGTTTCTCTTCCTCGAATAGTTGTGCTCGCACCCATTTTTCTTTGGCAAGGCGGTCGGCGTGTTGTGCTCGTGCAGTTTTTATGCATGCCACACGACGTTGTAACAGAATCACAGCAACATTTCGATTCTCGCTGTAGCTTGATTCACGATACTGTGGTTGTGTGCGTAGTACGCAATCCACCAACGTCGGTGGCGACGGAACACCCGGCCATCTCCCCACATTTGTTTCGATTGGGTCATTGTTTTACTTTGTCTATTCTGTCGCTCATCGCGCCCCTCTGTCGGCACGTAGCGCCGGAGTCGGAAGCGGTCATCGGGGTTCGCCTCGCGCCAGTGCCGGACTTCCGTCCGACCTGCATCACGGGATAGGCTCCCTTCCACCGTTGACTCCCATCGTCCGTCCAGGCGCATCTCGACCACCCAGATATGTCGGTGCGGCTTAGGCATCGCGTCCCTCCAAGGCAACGTTGATCTGCGTCATCAACTCTTCGCCGGTTTGGCCAGTTGCTTCATCACGGATGCCGATAGAGGCAAATTTCTCAACGACGTAGCTTGCCGCTATCAGCGCCGCCTCCAGGCGGGCGATGCGGGTTCGGAGATCGCTGAGACGAAATGCCTGCACGGAGTTGCCGGTACAGACGGCATCATAGGCGATACAGGCAACGCAGTCAGCATGCTTCGCCTCCACTCGCTCCAGCGCCGCCTGAGCGGATGGAAGGGCACGAGCCCACGCCGTCATTGCTTTCGCGTGCTCGACCACGGCCTCACATGTGCAGCTGGCAAATCAGCAATAAAGTCTGTGCGATCGGCCCCGATAAAGCCCCCGCCCAGCTTCCAGGAGCGTGCGGATGGTGACGAAGTCTGGAGTGGTCATGATCGGTCTTCTCGGGCGGTACGATATCCAGGGTATGATGCGTGGATTGGTTCTTCTGGAAACCACTTTTCACCTACTCCGAGATTTCCGAGTCCTCCGATGAGGACTTTACCTGTTATGCTATTGCGTGCCTTGACATATAGATTTGCATTATCTCCAAGAATGCCATGAATACGTCGATTTAATTTTGGTTTGTGCTTACGTTTTGTCATTGAATTATTACCTCCTTGAGTGTTCCCCAGTTGGGTCCCACTTTCAATTCAACGCGAAGGGGGACTTTCAGGGTGAATCCAAACGCACGAGTATCAGGATTCTCACAGATGGATTTGACGAGGCGGAGGACTTCAGGTCGTTCTTTCCGTGGGTTTTCAATGACTATGGCATCGTGCACCTCCCCGATGAGACGGCTTTTCAGTTTGCGTGTTTTTAGTTCATGGTCAATTGTTTTAAGTGCAATGAGTGTAATATCCGATGCAGTCGCCTGGGTCGGGTAGTTGAGCCACTTTCGATGTCCGGCTTCCGTGGCTGGGAATGACCACTGTCGATTGAATGGGCTGACAACCGGGTGTCCATTAGCAAGTTCACGTTGTCCATATTCGCTATATGCTTGGTACCCGGAGAAAGTAGAGAAAAAAGTGTCAATATACTGCTGCATATCTGCTTCTGGAATCCAAGTTGTGCCATCGGTGTCTTGGAAGATTTTCCATGTTAATGAATTGGCTTTAATACCGAAGATCACTGCAAAATTTGTTAATTTTCCGGTTGCTCGTTCGATTGGATAGCGTGCTTTGAATGTTTTCCCTTCTTCTTTGGTAGCAGGTTCTTTCAATCCGAGCACACGTGCTGCCATGATTGAATGAATATCGAGCCCCTCACGAATCCATTTCAGCATGAGTGGATCTTCCGAGCGATTTGCTGCCACGCACAATTCCAACATATTATAATCTGCTGCAATAATATCGTCGTACCCCGGGGATGGAATGATGGCCGTTCGTACGGACTCGGGCACATTTTGAAGGTTAAACCGTTTCGAGGAGAGCCGTCCTGTTGCAGTCACACCCAATGAATATTCTGAATACACACGTGTATGATCGCTGTTATTTAACCATGGAATGTAGTATGTCGATTGAAGTTTCTCTTTTGTTCGATACTCAAGGAGATCCGTCAACAGGCGAATGAGTTCCATTTGATTCGTGCCAGTGGCTTGGTGTCGTGCCCACAGGAGCGAGAGTTTATCAACGCTGTAGCCTGTGAGATTCTTGTATAAGGGTTCTGCCTTCCATGGTGGGCTATACAGCGTCTTTGCCACTTGAATGTCGCTGTTAATATTGTCCACGTTGAGTCGTTGTTTCAATGATTCTTCTGCTTGTTGGAGCCATTTTTCCGTTTCAGATGCCCAGGAGGCGAGCAGTGGGTGATCTAGCGCCATCCCACGGCCCCCCATTTCGGCCAGGATGGGCAATACATCCATGGCGAGGGTCCAGATGGCCCCCATGTGGAGATCGTCGATCTGGGGGGCAAGGAGGCGCTGGAGGAGGATGGGGGCTTGGGCATCCCCTCCGCAGCGTTCATAGAGCTGTTCATCGGGCATGGCATCAAAGTCTTCAGCCTCGAGTTTTCCTAAGGTGGTTCGCCACTGTCCGATGTTGGTTGAGCGGAGTGCGAGCGCCTCAAGTCCATAGTCATCCATGTCGGGCCACACCCAACGGGCTGCCACGTAGGTATCAAAGTAATTGACATTCGTGGGGAGTGGGTGCCCGGCTCGAATGAGCATGCTCAAGTCTGAGATGAGATTATGCCCGACCAGTGTGACTATGAGGATCTCCTTACGGTTTCGATCTCAAGAGTCGAGCACGCCAGCGTTGTTCTTGTTCCGGCGTCAGGATCACGGTTGTGTCGTTTGTTTTATTAATAAGGCGAACATATCCTGGACCGACTTCAACACAGCCCAGGCGATAGACACGACGAAGGACAATAGTAATGACAGCTGACGGAGAACTGGATGACATTATTTAAGGTGATGGTGTTTCTATTTCTAAATCATGCATGATTTTATACAACTTCTTTTCTCGTCGTTCAGCTGGAAAGAATGCAACCGCCGTAATCCCTATTGCGTAAAGGTCTTTCATTGCCTTGTCTGCAAGGTCGTTATGCTTGTAGAATCTCTTTCGTATCTTGCCAGATTTGGTGCAATACAGATTTCCAAACTTTGGCATATCGCCTCCTGTTAAATTGGGGTGGCGGGCTCCACAGGCCCGTGCCTTACCGTTAGGCTACCGCCACATTCATGCATGAATGAATTAAAACCCCTCTCCGTGACGTGGGGCTTCGTATGGTTGGCCTTTTCTATCAGCTGATTCCATTTCCTTTGTACGTATCCAACGAAGATAGTTTTGGATACGGATGAAGATAAAGATCGCTGTTCCAAATGCAGAGAGGATGGCGACTAGATTTAGAACTTGTTCTGATAAACGTATAATAAAGTACCACTGTATAGCTGTGGCTCCAAGCGGGGCACCCGTGCGGATTAATTCAGTGATTGCCTTTGCCAGTTCGTCCATGGATTCCTCCTATAAGCTATTAACAGTTTGGCTTTATGAACCAGCAGATATTGCCTGCTGTAAGATAGTTATTACGTACCTTATCGCAAATTTCCTGTGATTCAAATGGACCAATTTGTTTTGGATGCCACCCTGACATAAGAAACCACCAGCCGAGAAATGTTAGCGTAAGAAATATTTTTGCCATTATTTCTTTTCTCCTATATGTGGTGAATATGCTCGCTGGCCGGATTCGCTGTAAGTCGGAACCGACCGTCCTAAAAAGCACGGGGGACTCACATGCCCCGTGACCGCGTGCCACACGCAGTACGCGTACTGAATATATCATGGTGCGAGAGGGGGGACTCGAACCCCCACGAGGGAAACCCCCACTGGATTTTGAATCCAGCCTGTCTGCCATTCCAAGCACTCTCGCATGTATGGTGCCCCGCATGGGATTCGAACCCATACTTTTTGGTTTTTAAGACCAATTCCTCTGCCGATTGGGATAGCGGGGCAGGGCGTTGAGTCTATTATTTTTCATCTTGTTTGATGAATCTTAGAGGATCTGGTAGGACTTCAAGGAAGTGAATATCTTGTCTGTCATGCCAGTATGCCTGTCTGCTTGAACTGAGTGGCATGACAACTGATGATAGTTTTACGTAGTTACCCGATTCAGATACTTCCTGGACTATGGCCTCTCTAATTTGAGTGTCTTTGCTCCCACAGAGAACTCGTTTTCCAACCATGGTTTTCCAATCGAGTACCCGTGTATTCATTCTGTTTTTTCTCCTTTTGATTTCCATTCTCCGCAGTATAGATCGCCTGGCACTAATGGAAATCTTTCAACTGGATAATTTCGCATAAATGGATACGTTGACTGGCCGGAGTCTGCCGTTGGTGGATACCGATGACAGTGTCCGATACTGACTGGTGAATCACGTTCCCACTCGACATAGAAGAAACAGACAAGACACGTACGTATTTTAGATTTTACTCCAGTGTCCATCCTTTGTTTTCCTCCCAAATAATACATGGAAGACCAGCACGTTTGCTAATCTTAACCATATGATTTGTTCCCTTTGAATGTTCACGGTTGACAAAGAAGGCAATCACAAGATCAGGTTTTCCTTCTGTGAACATCTGCTGGTTGCGAATCGGGCCTGCTCTTCGTCCATACCGTGTCCAGTCCGCCGGGTAGGCACGTACATGGAACTTGAGGAGCGTCGCAACGTGTGCGGCTAGTGTGTCTGCTCCTCGGGCTGCCCCGTGAATCAGTGTCGGACGTGGTGTAGAAATCTCTTTTACATACGAGAGAAGGAACCACATTGGATAACTATTTGAGAATGTGCGTTCCCCTGTAATGAGTACACGGAGGTGCTTTGGACCAAAATGTTTGAGGAAATTCTTAATATAGTGGTCTGTTTTTGCCATCTCGATGAGAGCGTCCATAGTCTAGTCGTTTATTTTGACAACACGTCCGTGTTCAATAATACATTTTCCAAGGGGATGAAGCTCAGCGTTCATCATGCAGGATTCATCCCAGCCGTGGGTGATTGATTTGAATCCATATTTATCTTTTGATTGTTTGCCGCACGCCAAGCATACATAGACATGTCCTTCAGGCGCATCCTTATTTCCAAGTTCTGCTTCGAAGTCTCTTTCAGGCTGGCAGACAGGGCATCCACGGCCGTAACATGTATCACACAGTTCTTTTTTCATGAGTGCATTTTCTCCCGCAATGTACGCAATAAGTATCGGAGTGCACTATGACAGCGCCACAGCGGCAGATCGTGTTTAAGTGTTTTCCGCATTTTCCGCAGTAATTAAATGCACTATAGTTTTCGTGTCGGCATTTGTTCATTTCTTTTTACCTTTTATTACTACTTTCTTTGCAGTATTTTTGATTGGTCTTCTGGTGTTGTAGTCAAGAACAGGTTGTGCGAATGCCTCTGACATTTGTCGATAAGCTGTCCATACCTCGTTAATCGTTTCCCCGCAGATACTGATGGCGTCTTGAGTCACAGCATCTGGTTTTCCGTTGTCATCGTAGTACACTTCGTGGATTGCATAGACGCCCATTCGAGCGCCTGGAGTTGTTTTAACATCTTTCCGGTATACAAGGCGATAATTCCATGTCATGAGTTTTTTTCCTCTCCATTACAGTTGATACCCTGTTTTTCTAAGTAGGATCGAAGAGATATGAAAGCCATGTCAATAGGATGATCAACATCCCAGACTACAAACATATCAAAATCTTCTTTACTTGGCATTCGTTTTCGTAGCGCATCTATATCGTTGAACGTGGCAACTTCTTTGCTGACAACAATGAGTCGAACACCGGTCATTGTTTTAATGGTTTTCTCCTTTCTTTTGATACGGGTTATGCCTGTTGGACCCAGGTTCGGCACAAGGTGGGTTGATGTGATCAGAGCAGAGCGTTTGATCGTGTGGACAATCATCCGGAGATTGTGTGTTGACGTCTGGTAACCAGTGTCCGTTTGTGCAATATAGAATGACATCATGTTCAGCCAGACAGATTTCTGTCTGATCTTCAATCCCACAATCAACACAATATGCACCCGGCCAGCCCGACCAGTGGTGATCGTTCATTTGATTGTCAATCGCGCCAGGATTCGTCGTTCTTGTTCAACGGTTTTTGCGTGCCCTTTCTTTGCAGCCGCAAGGCTGGTATAGTGTACTCGATATCCGTCGCTGGGACCATTGAACACTATGGTTTCCCATAGCATGGGTTTTCCAGAGAGACTCCAGTTGTGGTCAAAGCTAAGGAAGACAGTTGATACGAGGATCTCCTTCGACTTTGTCTTACCTTGCTTGATTTTTGTTTGTTCTATTATTCGTTCTTTTCAAAATGCTTCGAACCACTGTGCCCATTTGAGAACATCTTGTTCTTGAACAGGTTTCCCATTTTTGAGGATGTAGTAAGGACGTGTGAACATGGTTTTTTCTTACCTCCTGAGATATGTACTATTTAGCTTCTTCGAGCCATTGGAGAAAACTTGGGATATCCTGACTCTGAGCTACCATCTTCCAGACTCCGTCTGAAAATCCGATGCACCGAATCGTTCCGTGTTGTGTCCACTCAAGGTCGATTCCAAGCAATTGAGGTGCCGGTAAATCATACATGGATGAATTCCAGGGTGCGGTTGGCATGACTGGATCTCGTGGTTTCTGAAGGTCCAGGAAGTCAGCAACCATCTCTGTCTGTGTGATGGCTCCAGATTGGCGTAGGAGAAGCTCTACAGGGTAATAGGTGGCACGAACAGGTGGGCCCCAAGGGGGGGCCGTGGGGTTCAACACACGAAGACGTGTGTGCTTGACTGTGAGATACGGGTGGTTCAACACTCCGTGGACCGCAGAGTCTCCAAGGAGCATGATGCCACGGCATCGGGACAGATCAAGTGCCGCGAGTTCGTCCAAAAGATATGCCCGGCATCGGCGAATCTGTACGATTCCAGGCGGCTTCCCGGCACAACGAACGACACTGGTGTAAAATACCGTGTTCGGGTCAATGGATGCCTTCAGTAAAACGTTTCGTAATGCATGTCCTGCTGCGTTACTGAGTATGTGCCCAATGTGATGGTCTGTTTGACGGCAGCGGTCTGTTGCTGGGCGATCACAGGTACGACACCACGTATCATCAACGTGCGACGGGTATCCCAAGATTACGATATAGTTTGGGGCCACTGACCCACGTCCCGGGAGACAGATAGACTGTGCATGTTGATATCGAGGGCACAGCCGACATTTCCCGGGTCCAATAGCTTCGGGATCAACGTGTTTTTTTGCCACGAGTTACCAGTAACCAGTCCACGGACGTGTTCCAGTATCGAACAGGAGATTTCGTGGAGTTTTCTCCTTTTCAGTGATGGTAATCAGGGGCATTTCACTCCAGGTAGATCGTACGACAAAGGTATGCCATGAGCAGGTGGTATCCGGACAGCGCAACGATGGTTCAATTGAAATTGTGTTACCCCGGTTGAAACAAATCGAATGGTTTTCTGTTCGTATAGAAGTGAGTTTCCCGCACAGAGGGCAGCAGAGCAGGAGACAAATGGTGTCGTCGAAGATCGCCAGACTCCATTCTCCCTTGTTTTCTGGAGCTTCTTTCACATGAATCAACGAGTGGGTCTTATATGGTGGTTTGGCTGGGGTGGCTGGTGAAAACCCTGACGGGAAATAACGTCTCCAAGAGCGTTGGCCGGAGTGTGACATAGGTATTCTCCTGGATCTTTCTGTTGTTCATCGACAATGACGAATGTGGGGATGTGCGGAGTCAGTTGAAGCTGTAATGCGCAGGCTTCTCCGGTCGCTGTGTTATCAAACCACACATACGTCACTGGTATGTGATATGCGGACACGAGTTGAATCAGCGTTTCTATTTGGGCGGAGCTCGGATAGATGCCAAGGGTGGCGACAGCCGTATAGGTTCGTAGGACAGCAAAGGCATCGAATGGACCCTCCACAATGACAAGCGGGCCTGGAGCGTGCGTGTCTGGTTGGACTGGGCAATAAATGGGACGTGGTCCCTCTGTCCTGTATCGTCCCGGATCGGTTCCTGTGACATCACGCCCCTGGAAGGCAACGAGAATGTCGTTCACGTACATCGGAATAATGAGGCGCTGCGACCACACTCCACCATCGCAGAAGTGAAGATCATAGCGTTCCGATTCATCCTTGGTGAGCCCGCGTTCTTTAAGATAGGCACGTCCGCGTGGGTGTACCCACGCAGGAACTGCTTCAGGCGGGAGTGCCGTTGGAGATTTTGGAACTTTGATTGTGTGCGACGGTCGTTGGTACTGTTGCCAATGCCAAGGGGTTACCATATTCGACAGACCTCATGATCGTATCGAAGCGGGAAATTCCGTTCTGTGAACCATCGCCGTGCCTTGGCAATGGAACAGTACATGACCCCTGGAACCTGTTGGGCAATAGGCCCACCGGAAAATCCTAGAATAATTGCTGCTCCAGTGGCTTTCCCCACCTTGGCCTCAGCCATATCAGAAATACTTGTGTCTCTGAAGTTCCACGAAGCTTCAGGTGATTGACTTGCAGTCCAGATGGGAACATTGTACCGCACGGAAAGCTTCTTGAGTGCGAGGTAGACAACTCTGAGACTGTGCCGAGTGGCTGTCGGATCTGTGGCGTACGGAGACAACACATCATCCGCGTGGTCAACGATGATGAGGTCTGATGCACAATGTTGAATAGTTCGTTCAATATCCTGAATGTCACAGGCCCGATCTGTGTAGTCGGCAACCCACAGACGGCCTGTTCGTTGCTGGCTTGCCCGTTGATGTCGTTCCAATAACACGTCTGCGGTTGCTTCGGCTGGACATGGGGTTCCCAGGATACATGTATCAATCCGAGGAATCAGTTCATCCTTTGATTGGTCCGCAATTGTAAGATATAAAACATCCTTCCCGAGAAGTAGCGCGGTGTCAGTAAAATTAATAAGCATTTGTGTTTTACCACGCCCAGGAGGAAGAAAAATAATGCCAAGTTCTCCAACAGCAAGGCCACGAATTTGTTGGTCTATGGGTTCAATTCCTGTTGGAATGACTGAGCGCACTTGTGGAATAGCAAGATCGTATGCAACGACAGGTGGAGGAGAGATGGCCGTAGTAAACGTGTCAAGAAATTCGACAGCACGATAGACTCTGTCAAGCGACCCATTTTTCTGTGCTTTTGCAGCTTCTTTGGCTAAATGTGCAAGAAGTTGTGTGCGAAAATATGTACGTCCTTCCTGTTCTGATGCCGGTGAACTTCCCAATGGGGTGGTCGGGAATTCACGCATGCATGTAAGCCATTGCCGGCCTTCTTCCGAAAGGATGTCCTGTGGAAATTGTTCCAAAATATCTGGAAATAGAGCCGAAGCAGACCAAAGCCAGACCAATGCACGATGTTCTTGTGCCGGAGGGATCGGAGCCATTAATAGTTCAGGTTCCGGGGGTATAAGACGGCAAGACATGTTGGTTCCTGTTTCTTAAATTTTAACCACGCCTTTTCAGACATGTTTACTGCAAATAAAATTGTGTTTAATCGTCCATTTTCTCCGCTACTCACCACGCTTGATAGATGAATGAGCGACCCTTCGTCATTCCAGGGCGTGTCTTTGAATTCCGGAGCTTCAGTGTTGGTGTATTTTGGTGCAACACATAGAGTCCAGATTCCGTTAACCATTCCGAGAGCCACTCGTCTTGGATGTATAAAATCGGCAGTGTGTATCCACACAGGAATAGTATGCACTATCATGCCATGAATGTAGTGATCAACTCCTAGTTTGTGATTGAGAACCCTTTTGCATATATCTGGTTGGTCTCGATATAATCTTCGTACTTCTGTTTCAAGAATTTGTGTCTCTGTTTTAAGAATCTGTCTGGACATTTGTCTCGTCCTTTTCACGGAGTACGGATTCCATGGCTGCTCCGCAAACTCCTGGATGGAAATACCCAAGGAGCCCGATACCTTTTCTGTGTGGACTCCAGCGGAGACGAAGACTATCCGGGCCTTCAATTGGTTGCTGGCAAAGGAAACAGAGAAGGTGTTGTCTCACTTTGACGACTTTAGATTCGAGCATAGGTTCTATTTTGCAGCGCGCCTGTACTCGACAGAATCATGAAGCGCATTAACAAGGGGCATTGTGCGAATTGGAACTGGACGTGGGCGTCTCTGAGGCGGGATTGGCAATTTCTTTTCTTTGGCGTGGAGAACTTCGATGAGACGGAGGTACCCAAGGTCGTGGTAGGATTCATGTTTGAACGGTCGGGTCATCGTTTTGAATAGGCGTTTGGCAAGAGTCACCTCTTTTGCAGAAAGGTGAATCGGGGCGTTTCCAGCCTGAAAATCTTCGACCGCGTGCATGTTATCAGCGTAGAAGAGACGTCGCAGAATGAGGTTGTCTTGATTGGGGCAAATAAGTCCCAAGTAGATGTGTCCTCGCGTCGTGTATGTGACGACGATCGCAAGTCGTTCATCACGGAGCACACGTTTGATCAGTGCGTAGGGGCGCATATCTTGTACGTCGGTTGGAACCATGAAGTACGTCTGATCGTACCAGAGAGAATCCACTTGAGCAAGCGGGATACACTGCTCCCCGCGAATCGGATGACCTTCAGCGGACACGGGCTCGAGTTCTTCAATCTCCTGCTCGTCGAAGGTAACCCATCCACTTGATGTTTCAATTCCGCGGACTGAATCGTTCTTTTGAACAGGTTGTTCACACATCTTACATACGTGCATGATTTTCAAAGGAGCTTGACATGCACGATGTAGCAGAGTGAAATTAAGATTCTGTTCCTGTGTGGTTTTGAATGCTTTGATCGCCATTGTGACGAGGCCGATGACCACAGTGCCGGTGAATGATGCGCGCATGGGTATCTCCTATCGTGTCGATTGGACAGGCCGAAAATAGTAGACACAACGCCATCCTAACTTCCTATGTGTTTCCTCAATGATTTGTGGGGTTCGGTTTAGAAATTCAAGAATAGACAAGTGGTATTTCAGTACGGTTTCTATTTTTACCTTTGGCAGGTTCCACCGTCCGACCAAACTCGATGTAAACCAGAAGTAGGAAGCGCCTGACTGGGTTATAACTCGAAGAATGTACGGGTTGCCACAGTGGTGTCCAATGGTTAACTGATGAAGACGAATACTCTTGCCCTGTGCAAGGCCACGAGCAAGTGATTCGAGATCACGTTGTGAGAGCGGAGTATGCATCATTTTGACAGTTCTGTTGAGTTTGGGATTCTGTAATAGTAGAGACAAGATTTACGTGTTTTTACGTGGTTGCTCAGAATGAGATCCGGAGCCTCATTGAGACTCGTGAGAATTGACATCCAATATTGATATACTTCTTCTTTTGAACCCTTGTGAGCGTACCTATTTCCGTTCTTATCCATGGAGGTCCACCAGAAATATGTTGTATAGGAACGATGTAGCATTGGGTTTACGTCTAAAACTGGCGAACTAGGGTGTTTGCTTATGACCCTGAGATTGCGCATTATGACTTCAACTCCAGGAGTGTGACAGGGGTTGTTTCTCATTAAGTACAGACAGACATCTTCGAGTTGTTGCTGGTCGAGTTTCCTGTCAGGTGGAAAAATCATTGTGGTTCTCCCGCGTGTGGAATCTCAATAGGATCTGCCACAAATGAAACGAGACAATCATATTTTACGATCACTTCCGGATTATATCGACGCAGCACAGCCCACTGCCGTACAGATCGAACGATTAATCCAGCAATTGTCAATCCTACATCCATGACTTGCTGTCCAGTGCATGACAGCGGGGCTACTCGGTGATCAGGGACAAGCGTTGAGCGATAGAGGTGTCTATCAACAGGATTCGTTGGCCGAATTGAATAGACACGAAGATTCTCACCTCCAATTCGTCCGTCAATGTAAAAGGGAATCTTTTGTTTCTGGACAATCTTGAAGAGCAGACGTCGAGCCGCCATAGAATCAACGGCTGAGATGAGCACATCCGTCTGCGGTAACTGACCTCCAGCATACCGATGGGGAACGGCTACCATCGTTCTCTTGAATTCATCTAAGAGTGATTGCAGTGCATGAACCTTCTTCTTACCAACGTCAATCTGTCGATACGGAGTTGTTGACAAGTTATGTGATTCCACGCAATCAGGATCAATAACACGCAGATGGCGGACGCCAAGTTTTGCCAAGGCGACCGTGACCCATGATCCGATTCCGCCAGCCCCGATGATGGTTACGCGTTGGGCATGGCTGAACGGATCATAGAAATCGAGCTGCCGCATATGTTCGTTATCAGGGATGTTCCATTTTACCATGTCAATGCCTCATGAGATGTTTGAGGTGGGAGGATCGTGAATATCTTGTCAAGATACGGATGGACGAGATCCGTTTCGGCTTTAGTTGGACGTACCCCTGGAATTGTTAGAGAGAACGAGTACGTGACAGCATTTTCGATGATGACCTCCCAGGCTGAATCCCCTCTGTGGTTGACGACTCCAGCCACACAGACAGGCATCATGGCACTTAATTTTCGGATGGTGGCATGATCCTGTTCCGAGAAGAACGCCGGGTGGTAGGCATGGCTGTGATACCAGAAACGCAACGTTTCCGGGTCCTTTCCTGTCATGATGTATTGTTCAAGAAGTGCCAGGACCTCGTCGATATCGAGGACTGTCTTCACGTAATTTCCTTGCTGCTTGAGGAGATGCAGTGGGGTCGTGATCAGCAAATTTGATGCAGGTCCATGGACTTCCCCAATTCCAGAGATTTCGCGATCAGTAGCGAGGGAGTACACCCACAATTCACGTAATAATTGATCAGAAATTGCAAGTGTTACAGATGTTGCTGATGCTCGTCCGATGTGGTGGTTCATACGTCCTCCTTACGTATAGGAACATCAAGTATTGAAACACGTCCGTTCGTTTGCATAGCTCCAAGTCTGAGAGCTATTCTAAATTTCGAGGACTCTTCTACCCCAAGATGGAGCACACCGGCAAGCGCAAGATGATCAATATCGGGTCCAACAAATACATGTTCATGAACATGTGGACCCGTCCACTTCCCACTGAGCTTGATAATCATGCGTTCGAGTGCTTTCGTTCCCGCTTCAGCAATGCAGACTGCGCTTGCTTTGATGCTGCGCGGGCTGCACGCGCTTCGGGGAGCTGGATCGCTGGCACATGCCGCTTTCGACTCACAAAGGTCGAGACCCACATGCTCACTTGGTTCTTACGGCATGTTCGATGAACGGTCAGCTTCTGATTTTGCTTTCGTACGAATGAGTAAATCGCGTCGCAGACTCGTTTTTGCCAGCTTCGGGAACATGTAAAGGTCACGGCCTTTGTAGTGTCCTGCGTTCGAAGCAGGGCGTCAATCAGTCGCATATTGATCACTTCAGATTCACGCACGTATGGTTGTTCGTGGCGTGCTGTCATTTTGAACTGAGAGAGATCGGGGAAATAATCACTGCGGGGGTTTCGCTGTCCTGATGTCATGGGATGTTCTCTCCTTGCATGAGGTGATTGCATCTGGTACGGTGTGGCTATGGAAACGAAACAGTGTGCGACCTGTCACGAAACGAAGGACATCACCTCCTTTTGCGTGCGTCATCGTCAGCGTGTCCGTCGCGGGGAACCGTATATTCACACTAGTATCCCGGGCGACTGCAAAACGTGCGAGCACGCAAAACGAACCGCCTTTAACAGCACGCACCGTGAGGCACAACGGGCGTATGGCAAACGTCGATGGCAAGATCCAGCGTATCGAGCGTGGAGCAAGGCACATAACGCTGAAAAAGGAAGTGAAATTAAAGCTCGCTATCGGAAGACAGAAAAACGACAGATCACGCTTCGCCGGTATCTGGCAACAGAAAAGGGACAAGTGTATTTACATAACAAGTGGCGGCGACACGCCGAAAAACGGAAGATTCAGATTGAAACATCGGTTCATCCTTTGACCCCTCGTGAGTGGCGAATTATTGTCCGATCGTTTGTTGGGTTGTGCGCCTACTGTGGAAAACCATGGAAAACACGCCGGAGTCGGAAACCGTCAATGGATCATGTCATCCCCCTGGGAGTAGGCGGGGCACACACCAAAGACAACGTGGTCCCCTGTTGTTGGCCATGCAATCGAACCAAAGGCGCTGAAACATGGGTGCCGCGCACACCTGGAGCTCCTGTAGTTTCTTCGATATAGCTTACCTATTGGTTCTGCCACCAACCACGGCATCTGGAGCGGAGATGATCAGGTCCCCTTCTTCCAGCACCGTGTCATTGGGCATTTTTGCCCCACGCAAACGGATCTCAGTATTCTGAAGCCCATTGGCGATCACGGCATCCTTGAGCGTGGTTCCTGGAGCAACCTGAATGGTGGCCAATTTCCGTCCGAGTTGCCCGATACTGATCGTGATCATTGCCGGGGTGGGAATCTCTGCGTCCACAGGCGTCGTATGTTCCTTCGTCTTGACTCCGTTGGCCATGTCCATCTCCTTGTACTGGTGTGGGTGAGAAGTCCCCGTGTCGGCCATCCTGGACAATCCTGGAGGCCGTCGGAGATCAAGTCAGACAGGCTGGGAATCCGAATTGGATTGTTCTTTCCGATCCCACGCAACGTAGTACAACTTGCCACGCCAGGAACGCCATCCGACTCCGGCACGAGCTGCCGACCCCGAAATGATTGGGTACGCATCTTCAAGACGAAGAAAGAACCGCTCCCTGACCGCATCATGTTCATGTTTGAGGGCATTGAGTTCAGAGAGTTTTCGTTCCCCAGTTTTACGAATATACTGGACCTTGTCAAACAACAGAATGGATTCGTCATCCGTGATCTCGACGGATCGCTCGTAATCGTTCGGATTGTCCGATTTAGGATCAGACGGGTTTCGAGACGTGCCAACGAGCTGCTTCAGCAGGTGAGCCAACATGTCAGCAAACTCCGGTTCTGGGTCATCAGCCATAGGAACCTCCTGTGGAGATATGTGAAGGATGACTCGGATTACCGATCGGCGGATTGCGCACGAGTCCGAGCCCATTCCTCAATGCGCTTGGTTTGTTCCGCCATCGTGACAGCAGAAGGAACGACAGCGTGCAATGCCCGTTGGAGATGTCGGGCGTCCGGAAGGTTGGGATAGGCTGTTTGTACTGATTCTATGACAACTTGTTCAGCTTCTGCAGCGGAAAACTTCTCTGCGGCCATCGTGCGAGCCATCTCCGGAATATCAACAGCGGTCATGTCGATTGTAGGAGAATATTTCATGAGCTTGAGTTTCAGAACATCCTCCAAGGCATCAGCTTTGGGGAGACCGACGTAGAAGATGGCATCGAATCGCCCAGCGCGGACCATATGTCCAGGTAATTTCCACGGTTCGTTCGTCGAGGCAGCAAGGAAAATGTCAGACGTGCGTTCCTCCATCCATGTCAGGATGGTTCCGATCATCCGGCTGACAACCCCGGAATCCGTATACCCGGATGATTCGTGACCAGAGACTTGGTTGGTGATCTCATCAATGCGAACAACGCAGGGGGCATGAAGTTCGGTCAATTCGATCATGCGTCGTGTATTGGATTCGGTATTGCCAACAAATGGGTCCATCAGCTTGTCCAATTTCCACTCAACGTATTGCCAGCCCAGTTTCGATGCTATGACTTTGGAAATTAAAGATTTTCCGGTGCCGAATGGTCCTACGAAGAGCACACCTCGCGGAATTGGGACCCCTCTTTTGCGGGCTTCCGGACTGAATACACGCAAGCGTGAATCAATCCAGGATCTGAATCCGTAGATGCCAGCCACGTCATTCCACGTTTCGGTTGGTCGTGAGATCGTGAGCATTCCAGATTGAGAGATCTGATCTGTCTTATATTCCCATACGTTGCGGACAAGTGCCGGAATCTTCTTATGTCCAGCCATGACGGCTCGTCGGATTGCATAGTGTGCTTCATGGAGGGTTAATCCGGCAGCCGATTCAGCAACCTGAAAGATTCCAGCTGCTGGAACATCTAGTGTATTCTTTAGAGAATTAGCAAGTTCCACTTTGGTCGGGAGATTATACGGAATGGGAATGAATTCATGAGAAAGTTCAAAAGGGATCTCTGACTTCGGAGAGACCATAAGGCACTTGGCAACACCGTAGAGAACCAGCTCACGAACACGACGAAGAACACCCTCGAGGTCTGCATGTGCGTCAAAAAGAATGAACCATCCTTCCTGCTTAGAATCCTGCATGTACTGTAAGGCTCCCATCAGCTTTGCGGCTGGTGGAAGAATCACGGTGTCCCTTGATTGCAGTCCAGATCCAGATGACCACGTGAATGTAAGTTGTCCAAGGCGATCAGCCAGTGTAAGAAGCTCTTCACGGACACGGACTTCTTCGAACGTTGTAATCCAGATTCCTCGAGCGCCAGCAAGCGTGGCAAGTTGAATGTTCTCCTGAAAGGTCATGCGGTATCTCCATTCGTTGACTGGGGTATAGATCCCGGTGATGGCCTAAGAAACATCGCAACAAGCAATCCGAAGTATTGCGGTGCGCATGTTTCTTTACATTCGAAACATTCGTAGTTGTCAAGCAACGTATTCTTTGTCTCTGCGGTGCATCGGAAACCACATGACGGACACGTAAACTTGAACCAGACATCCATTCCACGGGCCATCACATCATTGGCCATTGCAAGAATGGTTTCTCTGGTTAAGTCTCCCCCACGAGGTGGGTACACCATGATCGAGTCCCGTCCTTTCATGTATGTGTGAATAGTCATATTGTCAGGATTTTCGGGTATCACCACCCTCCTTCTCAAATTGAGAAATGGCCAAGTCCACAAGTTTAAGCACCCCTTGTTTTCGACGATGACGCACGACGCGCCCACGCCACAGTTCTTCCTCCTTTCCATTCTTGATGTGCACGCGGTAGTTGCCAACTTTCGGGGAGCCGGTCATATCGTTGACAATGTCCATTATGTACAGGACTTCTGTTTTTGATTTCAGCCCGAATGGGACGATGGATACAACGATGGTAATCACAGCCCTTCCTCAATGACGTTATTGAGTCTGTTAGTGATTTCCCATGACGTGAGTTCTGGTTCACCACAACAGGAATTAATAACCGCTGTCAATCTTGTGATACGTGCAGCCAAGTAAATCGCACATGTTTTTTCATGGTCCAAGAGATCATCGCCGACCGCTTCAAAAGCACTCCGTCCGCATGTGCACATATCTGGCGGGAGATCTGCAATGAGAGAGATGACAAGGTCAGTAAGTGCTGGATAATCTGGAAGCACGTGGTCGCCATCGTCATGCTGGAGTCGAGGAACAGCACGCAACTTATTTTCAATGTCTTGTTTATTCATGAGTCAAACCAGAAGACGAGACGAACCTCAGCTGGATCTGTTGCAAGGCATTGCATGGCTGCACACAAGGCACGATATTCAACGGGTGCAACCTCATCGTACTTTACTTCGTACTTTGCGAGGACACGTGCAAACTCTTTCAACGTGAGCCATGACGGGGTATGACATGCACCACGAGGATCTGAATCGACCTTCCAATCCTCATGGGCATAATATCCAAGATCATCTGGAATTCCACGGGGCTGAACAATGGCTTGATCCAGTGATCCACGGACACCAGCCATCCGTTCAAAGAGCAGATAATTTCGCCCAGGGTTGATCTGTCCGCCGAACGAAGACCATGCGAGTTGATCCGTTTTGTGTCTGTATTCAACGTAACAATGAATATCAGCTCCCATTGATTTCTCCTTTCTCTATGAGGATATCGACTCGATCGGTCGCCCACTCGTGGACGCGTGCTTTCCACTGCGCATATGTTGGCCACGGTTCTTCCTGTTTATATCCAATGATCGACCCTGGTTTCACCCCCAATTGTTTACAATCTTCGTCTTGGGCATCGCTCTGCCACACCCACCCACCCGTATCAGGGTCTGAACGATCTCCTGTTTTTAGAAACTCACGTCCATCATCGTCTTTCCACCAATGACTGCCTATCCCGTAGCCGCAACACCCGGATAACGCTGTCCCATCTGGAAGCCTGAGATATAGAAGACACCCATCGCTGTGGGGGTACGTGATTGCCAGGATGACCCAGATGAATCCATCTCGTTGCCCAGTAATTTCGTATGGGCCGTTGCGTTGTTCGTCGAGTGCCTCTCCGTCATATGCCGGAAATGTTCGAATCTCTTTCCCGTTGTAGAGGATCGTGACACTTTGTTTATGTCCAACAAGAGCGATCCCGGACATGCCACCAAAGACAACATGATGGGGGTGCTGCGTATGCCAATCGTATCGGTCATCCTCCTGTCCGTATTTTTGCCCTTGCTGCTGTGCGGCGTTCAGAAGAACATCAAACTTGAGACCTGTTGCTGCCTCAAGAGGACGTTCCTGCGGGGCGACAACACCCACTACGGTGCCATCTTCTGCCTCTGTATATCTGACCCCGTTCTTCCACGCAAACCCGCCGTAGTCCGAATAGCTCATGTCGGCACTCCTTCTTTATTTTAACAACCATCCAAGAATGAATGCGATAAGGGAACCACCTATTTGCGCACTCAGTCGTTTTTCCAATGCTTCCGTATCTGCTGGTCGGTCAGGGTGCAGATGGTCGGTGCTCATAAAAAGTATAAGAGAGAAGGCCATGACTGCACCGAATGGAATTGATATTCCCCCGAGTGGGACGCCGTACCAGGACCAAAGTTTCCATATGACGAAGCATTCCCAGAAGAATCCAGTGAACGCAATGAAAAACAATCCAATCGCAGTGCCGAGTTTCAACACACTCTTATCCATGTTGGGCTCCTAAATCCTGGGGGATCGTCTCGATACAGTCGTCTCCACGCATGCACGAGTCGCCGATACTCCCTGAGTGCTGACGACAGTTTCTGGGACGTGTCCGCCTCTCCCGGGTGGTGAGCCCAATGTTGGGCACGTGTCAGCGTTGCGTAAATATGAATGTTTTCATCCGTGGTGTGGAGACAGGCGAGCAGGGTGGCATGACGGAGAATCGTTTTGCTTATGATGTCTTCTGCTTTTGTGCTTTTGTCCATAGTTGGTGTGCTCGCTGTCTGGAAATGGTCAAGATAGCAGCAATATCTTCGAAGACCCATTCGCTCTCTCGAAGAATCACGATGGCCGCTTGTCGGTGTTCATCAAGAGGTTTCTGGTGACGTCGATGTCTGGATGGCAGTTTCAAGAGGCGGGCAAAAGCAAAGGTTTGCGGCACTGAATAGTGAATTTTCTCTGCGATTTCTTGAGTGGATGCCGAGGACTCCCATAGAACAGGAAGGTTTTTCAATGCGGCAATTCGTCGTGCAGATGGAATATAGTTTCGAGATCCTCGAGGACGACTATCAACGATGTGATTTTGCTCTCTGAGGCGACGAAGCCTGGCGTACACACTTTGACGACTAATGTGTAATCGTGTAGCGATGGTTGGGACTGGTGTGAGGGCTCTCCAGAGTTCCATGAGCACCTCAGTTTCGCCATCAGGAATCTTCTTTGGCATCAAGTTCTCCTTGTCGTGGGTATTACGTCCTGGGTCTTCGTAGTTTGAGCACCTGCTCTTTGCTTGCCCCGATCTGAGATTGCAGATGGTTCAGTGTGGCGTAGAGCTGAGCATAGCTGACGGTCTGTCCTGTGGAATCAGCCGTGTACACTTCACCGGAGAAGGTGTTGACAAGATGCTCAAGGTGCGTCAAAATGACGTGGAATTCATCGCAGAGCTGAGTGCGTGTCACCGTGACTCGTTCTGATATGATGGCCCGAACCGCCTGAAGCGGGATCTTGACCGCTGCCAATGATGCGGGAGTTAAAGCTGCCTTTGTCTGTGTGGGCATGTGTTGGTTCTCCTGAACGTGTGGGCGTTATTGCATGTACCAGTAGAGTGCCGATCCAAGACTACCGAGGACCCAGCCGATAGCGAATCCCCAGGCCCATCCATGAATTGACGCGAGACTGGCCGCTCGCCGAAGATATGGTTCAATGGGCGGACGGAGCTGAGGTGACGCTTGCGACGCTTGATCGTAAAACGCTCGAAGACATGCGGTTGTCAACCGATCCAGATAAGACATCATGTTCACCTCCCCTCAATTCACGCACGGATGAATCAAAATCTACGTTTTGCCCGTGGGATCTTTCGTTTTCTCATCGCCATGCCGGATCAAATTGTCCAGGATCAAGAAACGATGTGTCTTTCCACCACACATCTGGACGAAGTGGTTTCCAGAATTGGTAGAGCATATGCTCGTAGGAAACTTGGTTCAACACGTCGTATCGCCATCGCCATGACTTTTCCCCGTCGTGGAGATCTGCTTGTGCTGCCTCGGAGATTTGGTCAATGAGTGCAAGCCTGAACCGTCCAACTCTGTGATTCCGTAACAGTAACCAGAAGTTGAGACACATCAGCGTACCCAGTATCCCGAAGAAAATGTAGATCCAGTAGGTCATGAAAATTCTCCTATGAGCAGATCCCATGCCCCTTCGCCATGTCCGATGCATCCGTTGCCGTAGCCGATAGCCAACTCACGTTCAATCTTATGCCGAGTCAATCCAGCGGGCCCTGGTTCTGCGTGATTGACCTTGAACCACTCGGGCGAAAGATCATTGTTGCGAGCTGGCCACATCCGGCGGGTGATCACCTCAATCATTTCCTCAACAGAAAGCACTTCCTCGTACTCATTCCGAATCACCCCCTGTGGATCAGCGGTCCATTTCGTGATCCAATTCTCAAGGGTGAGGATGCCCTCCTCCGGATAGACATGAAGCGCAAAACACCATCCGGCCGAGGACTTTCCGATGTGCTTCTCTTCTGCTGCATGCCCACACGTTTGGCATACCTTTGTCCGCCAATCGTAATTGGTGCCCATTACTTGCTGGCCTTTTTGCTCTGCCCGGTCTTGGTTCCATGGTGGCGTGCCCGACTCTTGAATCGTACCCGGACATGCATCCCGTGATACCCGGAGGGGCAGGTCCGATTCCAGCAGCATTTCAAATATTCCTCGGGATGCTGGGCCATGATCAGCGCGGCGTTCCTCAACTGCTTACGGATTTGCATGGTGGGTTCCCTCCGACCGTCGTCGGCTCAATGTGATACCCCCGTTCCAGTGCTGACTGCAAGATCGGATGCGGACAATGCCGTGTCAACCACAGCATACATTCCGCATATGTTCCCGTGAGAATCTGTTCACCTCCCTTCTCAAGCTTCCACCGCTCGTTCTTTGATTCCTGCCTGGATGAATCAAGAGTCTGCCATTCAGTTCTGTCAAGCGGTCTGTGTATAGCTTCCTTGGTGGTATGAATATTCCTACAGTCGCAGCATTGACATGTCTGCTCTGGCATAATAATCTCAGTCCTTGGTTCACGTCCATCTCCGTTTGTATCATCGACGGAAGCCTGCCGATAGAATCTTGCTGTACAGTTTACTGCGAAGCAGTTCTCCCCGAGGTTGGTACTCGTAGATGAATCAAGGATGGTTAAGTGCCCGTCTTCACATAGAAAAAACTCACGCCCTTCGTATGACATTGTGTGTCTCCTTATTCCAGCTTCTCTCGCCAGGCGGGGTCATCGTAGGCGCGGCTGATGGCAACGGCTGAAATATATGCGGTGGCGCATACCGTTGTCAGAACATCGTCCGGGGCAGATTCGACGAGGAGAAGGATCAAGCGGATAAACGCAGGGCGGGCTCGAAGAGGCAATGACATGATATCAAAGGTTTCCGTCTTCATTCCGATTTGCTGCACCAGCACTTCAATCTGCTCGGATATGGGTTGTGTTTCAAAAGTGCTCATCAGGTCCGTAACGGCTGTGGCAATCGTGTTCAGTTCCATGTTTATCTTCCTTTTTGGTCCAGCTTGTACGCCCTGAGCCATTCAAGCAGGTCGTCTACCTGCCCGGAGTCCATCGCCTCTGAGGGGGTCACAAAGGGGGTCAGGCTGCCCGATGGGGTGAAGTCGGCCATCAGGGCATTGTCCCCTGGAAGATCGTCGATTCTGGAGCCAATGCAGAGGGCACGTACGCTTTGCTGGGTCCGTTGGAAGGCCATGTGCCGTTCTCCTGTACTGATTTGTATTGATTCACGCATGTGCGAATGGCAGGATACGAGCATTCCCTCGTATCCGACTCTAAAAATAGAATCACCCCTCCTCTCTGTTTATTTCATTGGCCCGCGCAACAATACTAGAACGCATCCTGTCAAGAGTTTCGTAGTCACCACGTACCACAAACTGCCGTTCCAACCGGCCGGAGGATTCAATCCAGTTGATCGCCGCCCCCCTAAATCTGGTCTCTTTGAGGAAGTCGCGCACTGACCCGCAGAGCATGCGTCCCACGGTAAATGTTAATGTACCCTGGGACATGCGAGGAGCTCTCTGAGTAACTCACGTCGTGATTTGTTCATGCTGAATTCCTCCGTGCGTGATACGGGACGATTGATGGCCGTTCGTGATGGGGAATATCGCACCCCCGCCACCAGCCATGGAGATGCTCTTCGCAGGCCGCGACCCATATCCACTGGGTTGTTGCTTGGGAGATCACCGCTCCCCGCACCTGCGGAGCCAGAGCCACAGCAGAATTGATGCAGTCTCGACTCGAGCATGGCATGTTCATTTTATTCTCCCGTTTCCCCTTCTTGGGCGCTCACGACAGCATCGGGTACAGCAAACACGTAGTGCCCACCTCGACGCACGCTCTCCCACGTCTGACTCCAGAGAAGATTGGGGTTCTCGCGCATGGCTCGGATGATCTCCTCGTTTCCGGACCACCCCGCCGTTGAGATGTGATACTCGGTGACCGATCCAGGTCCAGGGTCGGGCCACGTATGCTGTTCTGACCACCCCCAATCTGCGGCCCACCAGCAGGTCTTGATGTAGGCGAGCCATCCGCGTGGATCATCCATGGGCCACTCACGGATGCGCGTCAATTCCTCTTCGGTCGGATACCCATCCCGATCAGGCATTCGTTTCTCCTTTCATCCGGTCCCCCATTGAATCAGCATGCCGAGGAGCGCATAAAAGATTGTGCATCCGACAAGAACAACACCGATGCCAACGAGCGGGCTGTTCATGGCTCAACTCCATCGTTGTCAGGATTCCTGAATCCGTCACACGCACATTGTGTGCAACCTGTGCTTGTTTCATGAGCGTAAAGACGATGTCCACACTGTGCACAAGTGAGAACCCAAACATTGCCCGGTTCAGGCGTTCGTCGTGTGGATTTCATCAGAATTTCTGAATGACCCCGCGTTCCAGCTGGCGCAGGCGACGGGAGCACTCGCGTTTCATTGCGTGTCCCTTGACCGTGTTCCAGTCGTTCCAGACGGCGGAGGCGTCGTATGAGCTGAACCAGCTGCGGATGGCTCGGATGATTCGTGCCATGGGATAGTCTCCTGTTTTGATTCATCTGTGGATGAATAGCAAAAAGGCGGCAGGTCCTTTGAAAGCAACCTGCCGCCTGTTGTTTGCACCGACTCATGTCAATGCACATCCCCAATCCGTACCCGTTCCGTGGGTATCCCCGCCCGAAGGCATGGGGATTATGTGGATTCCGCTGCAATAGAGTGCGGGTGTTCAGCGTAAGCCGCACTGGGAATGCAGTCGGTCATGTGGGTCGTGAGCAGGAGTGACATGTCCTCTGTGAGCATGGTGATCATTCACTCATGTATTGACGAGATACGTGCGCCAGAGAATCGCGCACCCAGGCAGCATCAATCATCAGGTATTTAATCTATTGATTTGCTGACCATCGCCGGAGTTATTATGATAACAATATCGGCGACTTCCATTGTATTTATACCTGATCCATTCCTCGGATGCGAAGCGACTGACCACCGAGAGTCAGCGGAAGGATCATCCCTCGGCTGTTGAACTGACCAGCCTTGAGTGGGAAGGGAATGGGAGTTGGTATTTTCACGCCACCCCGTGCGCCGTACGTGTACGATCTACGGTGATATGGCACCTGGGACCACGCTCCGCTGTCGGTTGTCATACCCGGCGGAGCGACTATCTGCGTGTGTCGTGAAGCGAATCACGGCACTCAGCCCCGCAGATTAACGCAGGCTCCAGAGCATGTTCCAGAACACCAGTCGCTACGTGGTGCCCCAGCTCCGGTCTTGTCTCTGCCCGATTCCCACGTCAGGTGCCTTCCGTTCCGGACGTCGTGCTTGTCCGGTTCATCCTGACTCTCTCTCCCGAGAGCGTGATCGGGTCGCCACAATCTGGGCGACGGGCCCGGGGCCCACCAGAGCGATTGCATTCACACCAGCATGAATTCAATCTTGGAGCATCATCCGTGGAGAGGACCCGATCCCGAAGGATTCATCTGGTTCCTTCATCCAACCGCATATATGCTCCTACTTATATTATACCACGAATAGTGTGTAAGTCAAGTGTTATTTTGTACACAGTTTATCATGGTCTCTAAACCCGTTGTGACAAGAGCACGCTACCCACGCATGAATTAGCCTGTATACGGGCCACAGTGGCACTGAGCGAGACGATCCCACCCCAAGACATAGTGAGATAGCCTGTCCATGCCGATCGTTCAGCCTGAGCCAAGAGCACGCGGTACACAGGCATGGCACTACCGATCCCCGAAGATGGCCATTTTGCATAGTCAGGTTTCACATACGGGCGCAATCAGGCATATTGCGTGGTAAAATAGGAACATGATCGGGCGAGGATACGCGGGCGAGAGTCGAGCCTGGCATTCATGCCTGTATGAATTGAAGAAAAGAAAGCACTTGACTTTCAGTATTGACGTGGTATGATAGAGGTAGATAAGGGATTCACGTCCTGAAGTGGTCGCACTTGAAAACTGAATATGGGATGCAGGACAAACCAACACAAGGGGTTTGTCAATGCCAAAGGTAAAGCTACTCGAAGTAGCCGCTGCCGTTTCCGATGCGTTTCTCTTGAAGGCGCGGAAGTTCACGGCGGCAGTTGTGAAGGATGCTGTGGCGTGTGGCCTCGAATTTGTCGCGGCACGGGATCGGGCAGTGTCTACGTTCTACGTCAAGCACGGCGAGTTTGCGTTTCACTTGCAGAACGCCATTGCCAGCGAGACTGTTGTCAACCTGGCAACCGAGCTTGGCGTGAAGTGGGGCGGCAATATGGCATCGGCCGGCAACACGTTTGTGGCTGCTCTGCTCGGTGCGAAGAAGCCATCTGACGCCCGTATCCGTCCGGCACTGGAGATCATCCGGCGGGGTGCCCAGCGATGGGCGAAGGAAAACAAGAAGAAGCTGGCAAGCGCGAAGCGCGGCCAGACTGCCGCGCTCGTTGGGGCGGTGGGCCCGTCAATCAGTATGGCCGTTAAGAACGCGGACGGGAAGTGGGTCAATCAGGTGATCCGAGAGGGCAAGCTCGGGGATGCTGATATCGGAGATGAAGTCTTGAACGCGCTGCTTGGCGCGTTGACGGATGGGCAAATCGAGCAGTTGTATCAGATGGCTCGCAAGCGGGCCATGATCGCGGCCAACGAGCGCAAGCAGGCTTTGAGTGCCGCGAAGTAGTTTTGTTGTTCTGATTCTCACGTTCTAACTCATATCGTCCTGCATTCCGTAACAAGGAACCCGCCGAAGTCTGGCGGGTTTTTTGTTGTCCATTCATCCTTGCATGTATATATGTATATACATATACTAATAGTATATATATAAGTATGGTTTTCTTACTTACATGTACCCCTGTGCGTTATTTGCACTGTTAACCCTGTATAGTATTCGCGTATTACACAATCAAGCATATAAGTATATAACAACTACTGTTTATACTGTTTATATGCTTCTAAGGCTTATAAGCTTTAAGCAGTAAAGCTTCTATGTTTTGTTTCCAGATATACTATAGAAGCTTTTCCTGGAAACAAAACATGGTTTCTAAAGCTTCTAGAGCTTATAAGCTTTTAAGCTTCTAAAGCTTTAAGGCTTCTCCCCTGGGTTGCTCCCCAGGGCGATATTGAACTATTCACACCATGAGGAGAGAGGAGTCACCTGAGGGAACATTGTGATAGACTACCAAGCAGGAGGAAGAACCATGGTCCCGAGAGTGTACACACAACGAGGACTACTCCCCGGCGATATGAAAACATGTCCAAAATGCAATAGATATTTAGCCCTCACAATAGAAAATTGGAAACGTGGACTTTCTTCAGCTGGATTTCGAGCCTATTGCCGACTATGTGATGCACAAAACGAGGCACGATATAAACGTCAAGGAGGAAAACCATCCACGGATTGGACAATAAAACTTGAAACACTTCAAATCTATGGTGGACAATGCGTTTGCTGTGGCGAAACAGAACCTGTATTTTTAACGTTTGACCATATCAAAGGTGGGGGTGGGGAACACCGTCGAACATCTTGGATGGTCCGCCAACATATTGGACGCTGGCTCAAGCAACATCAATATCCAGATGGATTCCAGATCCTATGTTTTAACTGCCATAAGGCCAAAGATACTGGACCACGACATCTCCATGGCCGTTGCCCCCATGAATATTCAGCGCAGGATACAACCGTAAGAACTGCCACTATTGACTCGTAATAACAACGCGCGTATGTACGAGCTATGCTCTGCACCTTCCAAGGCATGGCTGCCATAATTTTGATTGCCGGTGGAATCTGCTGGTATATTGGGTTCATCCTTGGGAGATCGGGATAATCTCCAGGAGCCTCCAGGATCAACGATCGACAGGCTGGCAATAGGGAGATAGCGGGATGGGGTGGAAACGTCGATCCTGGGGCATTTGTGGGCCGCACAGTGGCATATTCGGGGGTGCTGCCTGGCTGGTGTGCACGGCCTTTGCCCTCTTCACCACGCCGATTGAGGGTCGAGTAGTACCAAATCAAAGTCTTGAACAGGTCATTGAGATGAAATATTGCCCGGGGGATAGAGCTCGTATACAAGTATATGAATATCTACAGCAGCAAAACAGTAGAATACAAGTAGGGCAAGGCAATATACATACATATTATATACAAGAACTAGAATCTAAAACAAAGCAAGAACAGGAGCAAAACACATATGAAATACCATAAGCTTCCCAAGAGAAAGAACATAGGCAGAGGCTATGTACTACACGTAAAGCTTGTAACACCCACGGAATTAGCAAGTATTACAAACGAATCAAAAGCTCTTCAAAGAAGCAAGAGCAAAGCTCGTCTTCTGAACAACAGCAAGCAAAAACAACATGCAGGGGCCCTACGGGCCCCAACAAGTATAAACAGAAACAGAGTTGTTATAGGCAACAACCATGTAGCCCTTTGGGCTACAGCAAGTAAGAACTCAAGTAGAAACTACATGTATAAGCATATACGCAGAGCTTCTGCTGGTGCGTGGGTAGATACAGAACGAACGATTTACATCGACAAGAGCTTGACAAAACAACGACAGTGGGAAGTCTACTGGCATGAATTGTTGCATGCCGTGCTGGATATTGGTACGTTGGATCGAGGCGGTATTTAACTGTATTATTGCCCTGTAGATCCCGTGGAAAAATTCCTTGACTTATTCGTTTTCATGTGTTTCTATAGGCCCATGTTGGATCAGGGTATGGCGCAGCCTGGGAGCGCACCGCGTCTGGGGCGCGGGGGTCGGAGGATCAAAGCCTCCTACCCTGACCACATAAATCGAAGTCCACGCCTCCCATAATGCGTGGGAAAGGGGCGAAGATGGAAATGTCAGCGAAGGACAATCAGGAAGCCTATCGAGAAGCCGTCAAAGCTCTGAAGAAAGATCGGGTGGATGAAGTAAAAGTATTGGTGAAACAGGCTCTGGAAGCGTTGCATAAAGCAGAAAAAACACGGAAAGAGGCGGTGGAAACAGCCCAACTGATCAAGCGGGATCTGGATGATTTACGTGCAGGACACCTTGACAAGATCAAAGAACGCCATGAGAAAAACAAGAAAGCAGATCAGATTAGTCCGATTACTCCACAAAAACTGGAGACGCTCGGATTGAATATTCGTTACGGTTCTAGTCATTCGCTCGGCACGTTCTCAACATCAAATGTCGGGGGGAGCATTATCGGGTCATTCACTGGATTGGGAACAGCAACACCCCAGGGTCAAGGGCAGGTGAACTGGTCTTTGGGACAGCTTCAAAATGCCGCATCAGGAACGTATCTTCTCAGTGATGGATCAATCAAATATTTCTAAAAGGAGGTGACAACATGACTCGACCTCGAAAGGAAACGCGGTGTCAGGCATCGACGGTAGAACGAGCAGAGGGAAAAACGGCGATTGAGTATCAGTGCCAGCGGGCTCAGGGCCATCCGGGCCAGCATACGCGTGGTCCCATCAAGTGGGAGTCGTGATGTTTGCTCTGTGGTAGACTGCCTCTTGAGTATGTTTTAGCATGGCTCAATTTGACCAGGGGGATCAGCAGGGTGAGGCTCCGGCCCCACGACAACAGACTGATCCCCTTGCTCAGTTGGCTGCCCTTCTCGTTCCTGCCGTCCTTGCCGCGCTCATTCCAGTCGGTCGCGGAGGGGCGCTCCTCAAGCGAAAACTGTTCAATCTTGCTCCGGAGATGGCGGGGCGGATTGAACAGGCTGCGACGCCAGTGTTCCTCCGCCCGCAAGCCCCTGAATTCAGTGCTCGAGGGTTTATGGGAACGGTTGAATCCCTCCCGATGAAAAAGCTTCGTCCCAGTGAATATGAGGCCATGGATCTCATGCGCCTCTCTCGTCCGGATATTGCCACGAAAGGGAGATCACTCCATCTGGGGTTGGATCGCCCGTCAATGCGTCGGTTGTCTCAGGATGATTTAGAAGCGTCTGGGACGTTATTACACGAAGGGCGACATGCCGATTTGGCGACGCAACGGTTCCCCTCGGGGATTCCAGGGTCGATGTCCCCACAGCAAGTGGTGAACGCTGGGATGCCCATGGACCAATCATTGGAACAAATTCAACATGCGGTGACAGAGTTCCCTGATCTGCAACAGATGTACGGGATGTATCGCCCGCAGGAACCGATCTGGCGGGCCTTGTCCGAAATGATGACCGAATATCAGTCCCGTCAGATGCTCCGGGAGGCGATGAACGATCCGCTGCTCTATCTTTCAGCGTGGAAAACACAGTCACAGCATCCAGAGCGTCTGGCCTCATTTGCTCGAGAATTGAATCTCATGTCCCGCCGAGGGTCTCAGCGTGGGTCCTAACATGATCGAGGGGTATCCGGGCATTGCCCAGGCGGAGAAGTCCGTACCTGGAGGCGTCCAGAGGCCCTACAGCCGGGAATTCAGGTGGGCGAACACCCGTGGATCACACGGGATGCTGACTCCGGAGGAATTGGAATATTTTGGATATGTGTATTTTGAACGGAGTGGGATGCGTGTGCAGGAGCCACGGTATTTGAGTAGCATTTTGATGGTGCGGGAGATTCGATAATGCCAGTGCCGTCTTTTCGTCCATTTTGGACGCAGCAAGTCCCTGGGATATTCGAAAGGGAAGGTGGAGGGTTCTTTTCGAAATTAGCACAGTTGCTCACAGAGAAGATGCCACAGCGGGCCTCTGGCCAACAGGTGCTCGGAATTGCCCAAGGGGCGAAGCCTGCTGAAGCAGAGTGGATTGGACTCTCACGGTTTCTCGATCCGAAACAGCAATATATGAAACCGGATGTACTGAGGTATGTCCAGGAACGATCTCCGTCCTTGGAGGCAACGCCCCGGCTGGCAAAATTGGAACATCCGCGAATCATACAGGAAGGTCCGATATCCGCGACAGGTGAACGTGCTGTTCTTTTTGAACCGGAACGCGTTGTTGAACATAGGAGTTTGCCAAGTGCATTGTTTCAAAATCCCGATTATCAACTGCCCGGGGGGAAAGCATATCGGGAGATTCCAGTGCGTATCGGGAAAGAACAAATTCAGGAGCAATATCCAAAGATTGTTCAACCCTATCTCCAAGATGTGGAGGGGCATTATTCTTCGAATACGGTATTTCATATGCGGACGACGGATCGGCAGCTTCCCACTGGGGAGAAGGTGTTGTTTGGCGAAGAGATTCAGTCTGACTGGCATCAGAAGGCACGAGCAATGAAAGAAGAAGGTGGGATGGGATACATTCCACGGGAGATTGGGCCACGTGTTGCAGAGGAAAAGATTAAATTGGAAGAGGCTAAAACTAAATTGGGAAAGGATGTGAAGACGCTATTTTCTAAAATGCGTGAAGTAGAGCATGCAAGCGCATATTCACGGCTGTCTCTTAATGATCCTGAATGGGACAGAAAATACGGGGATGTTTATAAAAATTTATACGATCAATACGTGAACGCAATGGAACGACTTGCACAATTGTCAAAGGCATATCGGCCTGAATTTGGCGGGGCGCTTCCTGTTGGTCCCTTCGAGAAATCATGGCCTGAGTTGTCAATCAAGAAAATGCTGAATGATGCGGTGGCTCGTGGGTATGATGGCATCGGGTGGACCACTGGCGATCAGCAGTTGAGGCGATATGCATCATTATCCGAACGAGTTGGAACATTACGTTGGGAGAAGACGCCAAATGGGTACGCTTTGTACGCACAAGGTCAGGAGTTTGGCGGAATAGATCCGAAGGATCTTTCATCGTGGGTTGGGGCATCCGCGGCAAAGAAGATTCTTGCTGGTGAGGGGGTCAATAAGCTTGAGGCAACGAATCCACGGGTGCTCTTTCGTGGTGTTGGAAATGTGGGGCTGCTTGAGGGGGAAGAGATTCAGCTGGGTGGGAAGGGGATGCGGAGGTTCTACGATGAAATATTGCCGAATACTGCAAATAATTATGCGAAGAAGTGGGGGGTGAAGGTTCAGGATCGTGATATTTCTACGTCTGGAGAATTTATGGTAGACCCTTCGAAGTTGGCGCTGAAAAATGTAACGGAAGCCCATATGTTTGATCGGGGCCAATTGCCAGGTTATGAAGATGCGTATTATGTGCTTTCTGACAGTGGACGAGAAGGGAAGGCGATTGCAACATTATTTCCACAATATGCGGAAGCAAAAGGTCGTCCGTTGACACGGAGTGAGCAACGTTCCGGGTATGTGGTACGAATGGAAACAACTTTTCGTAAAGAATTAGAGCATACAGGATTAGATCATCAGTCGGTATTGCGTGTGTTCCGGTTTTTGGAGCGGCCGTATAAGACAAAGCAGGAAGCATTTAAGGAGATTAAACAGGCAATCACCTACTTGAAAGAGCAAGCATCCAGGAGTGCAAATATGGCTCAAATTCACTATCTGCCAATTACGCCGCAGATGCGGAAGGATATACTGACGAAGGGTCAGCCTCTGTGGCAGTTTGCTCCGTCAGCAATTGGACTGGGGGCTGGAGCGACGGCTCTGTCAGATCAACAGGAGTCACCAAGTTAAGTGGAACTGGCCACTCATAATATTACGTGGTCCTCAAGGCGAAATCATCAGCCGATCGTGATTGCGCCTATCGGGGATATTCAGTGGTCAGGAAAGCGTGGATCAACTGCTGGGGATATTCTTAAACGTCATATTGACAAGTGTATGAAGTTGGGTGCGTGGTTTGTTGGTCTTGGGGATTACACAGATTTTATGTCTCCGAGCAATAGACAGCGATTCAAAGCGGCGGCATTGTACGATTGTGTATCTGTTGATACAAGAATTTTGACTAAGTTTGGGTGGAAATTTTATTCACAACTTCTCATAGGTGAAGATATTCTGGGGTACGATTTGGTAACGCGGAAGGCTGTGTGGACCCCTCTTCGTAAAGTTGTGACGTGGGAGCATGCTCCTGTTGTCAATGTAAAAGCAAGAGGGTGGTCGTGGCGAGTTACAGATAATCATCGCTGGGTTGTTCAGCATATTGATGGACACCAGAGTATGATGCCCACATACGCTCTTCGTCAAGGAATACATAGAATTGTTACTGCGGGGGTGTGCGATGAGAGTGGAGATGCTGATCTATCTCCTGATGAAGCAGCGTTGCTGGGGTGGATATTAACAGATGGTCATGTGAAATTTCCAGAGTGCTGGACTACGTACTTATCTCAAACGAAAAGAAAATACGTGGAGGATATTCGTCGGTTGCTTGCTCGGTTGCCTTGGCTCAAAGTTGCAGAAACAGAGAATGAACAGACAGGATATGGGGCTGGTAAGGGAACGTGGATTCGATGGGGATTTTCTGCTCCTGAAATTCGTGGGTTATTCGCACGAGCTGGGGCATCTGTTGAGGGTGATATCCCACGAATTTCGATGTGTTTGTCTGTTGAGGCTCGTCGGGCGATGCTGGATGCGATGTTGCACGCGGAGGGGCATCGGGAATTTTCTAAAGGTCGAGGATCAGATCATGGGGGGTGGCAGTTTACTCAGAAGGACCCACTTCGTCTTGATTTGTTTTATGCTCTTTGTGCTCTTCTGGGAGTGCCCACTAGGCACCGGTCTATTGACGTTGATGGAATAACGAGAACTGGAACACGATCAAGCGCATTGCGTTGGGTGCATGGGCAGGCGTGGGCTCGATCTGTTGAGAGGATTGTGGCTCATGAGACTGTGTGGTGTCCGGTGACTGACACAGGTACGTGGATGGGCTGTTATGAAGGGCAAACATCATTTACTGGAAATTCGGCCGAAGATGTGGTGGATGACGCGGCACTTGAACTTGTGCATGAATTATATGAGGATTATTTGAAACCAACGAAGGGTCGTTGGCTTGGGTTATGCCATGGGCATCATTGGGCGCAATTGCGTACGGGTGATACGACCGACATGCGATTATGTCAGATGCTCGATGCGAAGTTTTTAGGGACCTGTGCATATATTCGTCTCGTATTTCGCAGTAACGGATCTCGATTTTCTATTGTTCTTTTTGTCCATCACGGGTGCGGAGGCGGGATGAAAATGTCGGCACCGTTGAATAAGATTGAAAATCTTCTCCCCTACTGGGATGCTGATGTGTTTCTTCTTGGACATATGACGAAACAGGCGGCAGCTCCGGTGAATCGGATTATGCCACGGTGGCACGGGTTCGGTTCTCCTGATCTGGTTCATCGGAAGGTGTACATGGTCGGATGTGGCGGGTTTTCAAAATCATATGTCGAGGGGGCGAAGCAGGGGCAGATTCCCATGGGAAATTATGTGGAACAACGGCTCTTGAGCCCAGCGAGTCTTGGGGCTCCATTGATTAAAATTGTTCCGGTTGTGAAATATCGGAGATACGGACCAAGGAAAGACGGGAGGGGATCGGCAACATGGGAACCTGATGTGACCGTCGAACTGTAGTATGCTGTTGTTGGTATTGTGGAGGGGGATGTATGAAACTTGTGGTTCTGTGTTTTAGCATAATGCTGTTGACAGCCTGTGCTGCACCTAGCGTCTCAATGGCACCCTACAGGCCCCAGATTCCCCCACGACCGACGTTGACCGTCCAGCCTGACGTCATAGATTGCCAAGTGGTCAACGGGCAACGTGGGCGCTGTGTGAACCTCTGGGAGCCTGATCTAAAAACGATGGTGCAGTGGGGTCTTGGACTCGAGCGTGAGTTAAAAGCAGCATGTCTGGCATTGGGTGGGTCTCCGAAAGAGTGCAGGACTGAGGTGGAGTCGAAGTAATGGGGTTTGAAATTAAGCGACCGACGGAGGTTCGTCGGTCGTTTGCATTGGATTCGAAGGTTCGTGTGCTACGGCCGATGTCCCCGATTGAGTTTAGCCCTGGCAAACGGTACCCAAAGAAACGAACAGCTGGCGGTACGTGGCCAAAAGGCCGTATGGATTATGAATTCTTTGAGCGATGTAAAGAGATCATTTGTCGGATTAAGCATCCGAATTTATATTTTCAGCATCGGGAGACAGAATATAGATTTTCAAAGATTCAATGGTCTCGCGGGTGTTATTTCGATTTGAGGAAGTACAAGTTTGGAAAGCCGTCCGGGGAGGGGATTCTTTTGCATCAGGATATTTGGGAAGTGCTTCTTTCTGAAGTAATCGCCGCAGTGCGTCAGGCACAGTTTGATGATACACGTGAGAAGGAACAGAAGCAGGGGGTGGAGGTGATCCCGGTTTGACGACAGAGGAGCAGGAGGTCACGAAAGAGGATCTTCGTGTGATGCTGACTGAGTTTTGGGTGACGATGATGGGGTCAGACAAGTCGGAGCCCCAGGATCAAATCAAGGTATCTGAATTGTTGGCCAAGTATATCCTCGGAGAAGGAAAGACCATGATACGGAAGCGTGGCGGGGGGCGTCCGACGACGGCCGATGTGTTGAAATTGGTGGCGGGGATCGAGGAGCAGGGCTGATGGCAAAGTCTGCCCATTTAGATCGTGTGCTAGAACGGCGGGCTTTGGAATACAAGGACGATGTGGCTCGTGAAGTCCGAGAGTACGGACAGGTACGACCTCGGGAGGCTCAGGTAGGGTCACGGACGTGGAAGAGTTATTCGCAGATCCGTTTTACTTCAAAACTATTTAGATCGGGATGGGAAAGGATCTTTGAACATGGGAAATAACGTTTTACTGGTTCTCTTTATAATATCGTATGTATACCTTATTGTATTTGCTGTAGTGAACTTTGTGAAATTGCAGCGTCGTGTGAATCGTCTCGAAACCGTGTTTCGTCAGCTCGGACCAACGGCCGAAGCGCGGTTGCAGGAAGGCGGGACACATGTTGTTTTGCCTCCGCGTTGGTTAGAAGACGAGGAAGAGGTCGAACATGGGTGAAGCGCGGAGACGACAGCAGTTGGGTTTGACGGGACGTGAACGGGTTGAACGTGTGCCTGGGAGGGACGTGCCGCGCGGGTATAAATTCGCTGGGTCCGGGCGTGTGTGTGAGGTATGCGGACATGATATTGCAGCGAATGCGACAGGGCAATATACAAGGTTTTGTTCTGGGCAATGTCGGAAGCGGAGATACCGGTTACCTTGACTCGGACGGTTGATACGGGGGTCGTGCTTGGCGAAGCACAGCAATCGGCACAGAAGATTGTCCGGTACCGTCGGGATTTCCGGGCGTTCGCATCGGAGCAGTTAAGAATTGGGGATAACCCGTTTAACTTCTGGCCGTGCCAAATCCCACTTCTTGAATCTATTGAGCGCCAATTTGAAGCTCGAGGGTTTGCGCGATGTGTTTGGTTGAAAGCTCGCCAGGTTGGGGCCAGCACGTTGGCCGAATCGTTGGTTGCATGGCGGACAATGCTTTGGCCTCATGTGAACGCGTTGGTGCTGGCTGATCAAGCTGAACGGGCACGGACGCTCTTCGAGATTTCACGGACATTTTATGACCATCTGGATGATGATATTCGCCCAGTGGGTCGGTATATTACCAAACGGGAACTGGTGTTTGCCAATCCCTCCCAGGCAACGCGTAAACATGATCCAGGGTTACGATCGAGAATTGTGGTGGAGTCTGCCCACAAGAAAAACATAGCTATAGGTGCGAATTGGCAGGTTGCTCATTTGTCAGAATGTGCCCGGTTCCCTGATCCGGCGTTTGTGCTTGACGGGGTCATCCCGGCAGTCCATCGGGTTCCTGGGACGATTATTATCATGGAGTCTTCTGCTGAAATGGCAGGGACGTGGTATCGAGATTTTTGTGAAGCATCCATGCGTGGAGATACCGCGTTTGAATTTACCTTTGTCCCATGGTTCCTTCAGCCTGAATATTGTATGCCATTGAACGTGGGTGAGTCCATCGAGTTTTCAGCGAATGAGCGCCATATCGTAGCGGAATTCGGGTTGAATCCTGGACATATCAAATGGATGCGGGAAAAGCTCGGTGAAATGGGGAACGATTGGGATCTGTTTCGGCAAAGTTTTCCTTTGTGTGTGTCCGGAGATACTCGAGTCGGAACGAATCTTGGCTTGATTCGGATTGATCAAGCACAAGGAGTTTCAGAACTTTCTGGGTCTCGTGTAGTAAAGGAGTGGTTGCCACAAGGGGTACATGAGACTGTTCTTGTGGAAACTAAAGATGGGTATCGTGTTCAATGTACTCCCAATCATCCATTTGTTGTTGGTGATGCGTTTATTGAAGCAAAAGATCTGTTGGAAGATATGGTTCTTACGTTAGAACCCCCTCGCTTGTCTGAATCTATGTTTGTTCATCGTTGGATTTCTTCTCCTGGTGTACAGAGTAGCGTGTTGGTAACAGAAGAATTATCTGCATTTCTTGGGTATTATCTGGGAGATGGAAGTTTTGATGGGCACTGTGTCGAGATTGCTTCTGATAGTCGAGATATGGATGTGGTTGAAGATATAGAACGTGTGGTTGGTATTGTTGCATCTGGTTATTTAACGTCGCGGGGTACTCGACCATCAATTACACGACGACATCGGTTGCAGGGGGCTATTGGCGTACGATCGTTTACACGCGATTGGATACACCTGTTATCTCAATTTGAAATCGCCGAACAGTATTCTGGGAAGGGTTTGTGGCATCGAGTGGTTCGTGTTCCGGAGGCTATCTTTCGGAGTCCGCAGCCCTGTGTTCGCAGATTTTTATCCGCTTTGTTTGAAAGTGACGGTTACGCTGGAAATCGTCAGGCGAAAGTTGTTTTTTGTTCAAAGGGGGAGCAGTTCTGTCGTGATATTCAATTATTATTGCTTGCGTTTGGAATTAAGGGGCGGTTGCGACGAGAAAGACAGAGCCGTCCGTATATTGATGGGTCTCTTGGGTATAAAACGATGCTTTATTTATCGGCGTCTGAAGCAACTTTATTTCACGAGAAGATCGGATTTGTTTCGGCACGTAAACAAAATGGGCGTCGTGCATATCCTTCTGGAAAGGTTCGTTTACGTCATGTGTTAAGCGATCGAGTAAAGTCTGTTACATCGGCCGGGTGTGTGGATGTGTACGATTTTCGTGTTGCTCCTGACCATCTTCATGATACCAATGGAATTCTTACGCATAATACGGTTGAAGATGCGTGGGTGACCCCTGGGGCACAGGTATTTCCTGCGAAATCGTTGCGGGAGCTTCGGCATGGAGTGCGTCCCCCGATGCGAATGGCTGAGGTGCATTCGGGTCCACGGATTCTTGATGCGCCACAAGGTAAACTGTGGATCTGGGATGAGCCAGAACAGGGGAAGGCATATGACATTGGCATAGATGTGGCGATGGGCCAAGGTCGAGATGATTCGATGGAAGAGGATTTGGATTCGTCGGTCGCGTGCGTGTTGCAGCGGGGATCGAATAAGCAGGTGGCTGAGTGGACATCACGGGCTGTTGATCCGTTTGAACTCGCAAACGTGTTGTACTGGTTAGGGAAATATTATAACACTGCACAGATTGCAGTTGAAACAAATGGGATTGGCGGTGGGACAAATCAACAACTAAGTAAGATGGGCTATTCAAATAATTACGTCTGGAGGTATAGGGATGAGGTGGTGCCTCGCTATTCTCGAAAAACGGGCTGGGAGACGAATTCTAAATCGAAGCCGTGGCTCGTTGGGTTTGCATCTCATGAGATGGTGAATGGCCGGGTCCACATCGCCAGTGAATCACTCCTGCGTGAATTGGAAATGTTCGTGCAGAAGGGTCCGAACGAATGGGGGGCTGTTGCTGGACATCATGATGATCGAGCGATTGCGTGGATGATTGCTCTTTTGACATCAGATGATGAATGTTTTGAGAAATATTATGGGCTTCAGAAGTTAGTGTCACGCGATACCGTATCTGGTGGGGCAGAGAAGCGGGAGCCTGAACCTTGGGAATGTGATAGAACATTCCGTAGGATGGTTGGTGGGCGAGAAGATGAACCTTGGGAATGAAAGGGGAATGTATGGCAGTGCCGAAGATTGGTCGTCGATTTGGATCTGGTGCAACTGTGGAACAGGGACCACCTACGTTGGAATTGAATGTTCCTCCGAATGTGGAAATGGATTTTCTGCCTAACGAGCCTGGTTCTGTTTTTGTGATGGAGGATGACCCTGAGAAGGCGGCTGAAATTCTTATTCCGTATCTTCCAGAAGACACGCAGATGCTGATTCGTGAAGCGAAAGAGGCTATGCAAGTGCCATTATGGCAAATGTTTCTTGGATATGTCATGATTGTGTCCGATCGGTCGGAGCTCTTTTCTCCGTTTTTGCTGGCGGCATGGGAAGCGGGGAAGAAACCGAATGAGGAACGTCCGTGCGGGACATGTGGCGGGATGTTTAGATCACGATTCGCACAGGCAAAGTATTGTTGTGCTCCGTGCCACTTTAACAAGCTGGCGGCGTTTGGACATACGTCTGATTGCCCGACTGGGCTTGGTGCTGCGAAAGGGGTCTAATGGCAAGTCTTCCTCCGAAGGGCGAAGAGCTGACGCTGATTCGGTTTCTGGATGCGTTGGATAGCGAATCCGAGTCTGCGAAGCGGGAGATCGCTCGCCCATGGGAGGAGAATATTCGGCAGGTGCAGGGGGATCAGTGGAAGATTAAACGGGCTCCATACTTCTTGGTTAATATTATCAAGAATCAAGTGAAACGAAAAATCAGTGCGGTGACTGAGATGAAGCCGCAAATTCGTATCAGCGCACAGAAGCTAGAATTGACAAAAGCGGCATCGGTGCTGTACAACGCAACACGTGCTATTTTTGATCGGAATGAAACGGACGATGTGTTCTATCGAATGTGTTTATTTGCGATGACGATCGGTCCTGGGTTTATTTCGACAATGTACGATCCGATTCAGGATGATATTGTTCTTTCGTTTATTGACCCTCGTCGTGTTCAAATTGACCCGGGTGTATCCTCTGGGGCGGATTTACGACATGCACAATATCTTCGAATTGATACACCGACATCGTTGGCTGAAATCAGAAAACGATTTCCGGGGCGTGGTGCGTTGGTACAACCGGACGAGCGATTGAGTTCCTATGTTGAGAAGAATAAAACGTCGTTGATCTCGGCGGCACTTGCAATGTTGCCTCGTCCGTATCACCCTGGAGCGTCGAGAAAATCAGGGCCGATTCCACGGGCAGAATTGCGGGATTACTGGATTAATGATCCACAAATAAACACGGAGGGTGATCTTCTGTTTCCTGGTGGGCGACATGTCACACGAGCTGGTAATTTGATTCTTGTGGATGAAGCAAATAAAAACTGGGATGGCGAATGGCCTATTGATATGTTTGAGTGGGATGTTGATTTTGATCATCCATGGGGAATTGGTGAGGTTCAAGATCTGAAGAGGCTTCAAGAAGCAATCAATCGGATGGGAGATTCGTGGATTAAAAATCTGTTGCTTGGAAGTAACTTCCGTGTGATCGCCGATGCAGATGCACTCGATCCAGATCAGTGGGATAAACTTGACAATGATGCTGGACTGATTGTACGGAAAAAGCCTAATCGTCAGTTTGAATATCAAGCTCCGATTCCTGCTGATCCTGGGACTCCAACGGCGATTCAATCTCTCATGCAGTTGTGCGATTTGTTGACCGGGAATATGGACCCGTCTGGGTCTCGTGGAGAATCAGGACCTGGAGCCGGGTTAGAGGGATTGCAGAGTTCTCGTCAGGTGCTGATTCGTTCTGTTGCTCGTCGGTTTGAATCGTTGTTGGGGCGTGTCGGGCAGAAGATTATTTCTCGTATTTTTCAATATTATACATCAGATCGTATTCTCTTTCAGCAAGGCCCAAGTCACGAGTGGGTTTCGTATACGTTTGAACGGCAAAAGTTGCTTCAGGATGACGAGGGGAATGCGCGTCCAGCGGAGGAGCGGTCTCGGATGTATCGTGATTTTAAGTTTTTGGTGACGCCTGGAAGTTCTCTTGCGAGTACACGCATTCAGCGTGTGATGGCAGCTCTTCAGTTGCGAGCAGCGACTGGGGTGGCTCCAAGCGTGCGTCGAATTCTTGGCGAAGCAGATCTTGGAGACCCGGATGAGCTGATTCAGGAGGGGTTGGAAGAACTAGCAAAGTTGCCTCAACCGCCTCCGCCGAAAGGAAAAAGTGGGCGGCGTTAAAAATAAATAGGTGGTCTTATGGTGCAACTATTGACCACGAGTTGTAAGTGTGTGATTGATTAGTTGGAGGATAATATGCCGCTTGCTCCGTCGCCATTTTCAAGTGTTCCTGGATTTTTGAATAGGGGGGCGACGCCCCCAGTGATGCAAGGTCCTCCGATGGGTGGAGCGCCCGGAGCTGGTGGTCCTCCAGGTAGTCAAGTTCCTGGACTGATGCAAGGTGGTCCAGACGGTGGATCTGATTTAGATTTATTTCAGCGTGTGTCTCTTCTGCTGATGGACCCGCAGACGAAGCAGTTGAATCCGGCTGCGGTTCTTCTTTTTGCTGGGATGGGATTGAGGGAAGCTCTTGAAAAGAGTGGCAAGTTTGTGTCAAAACCGCATCGTTCCAATGATGAATTGTCTCAACAGGGTGTTCCTGTGGGGATGCCAGGGCAGACGGGGATGCCAAGTCCGGATCAGATGGTGCGGCAGTTGCGTCCGCCGAGTGTTCCAGGGGCGATGTAACTGTGTCTAATGGAGAAAAACAATTCCAGTTAATGCGTACTTCAAGGGGCGAGGAGATAAAGTCATGCGATCAATGGTGGCTCGGTACGGGTCGAAGAAGGGCAAAAGTAATTTTTACGCTACGGCGAATAAAAAGAAGATGACGCCAAAGTTGCCTACTGGTTCAAGGAAAATGTCATGAAGGCGATGTCTTCAATGGGGCCAGCGCGCGAATCGACCGAGAAGGCACAAGGGATTCGTGATTCGTCTGGTGACTATACGGACATGGAAGGTCATCGGGATTGTGGAGATGCTCGGTCATTGGGGCCGAAGCGCGCGGCTCGTGTATTCTCTCCGACTCGAGATCGGAAGACAGCACGGGTCTATCAACGGCGTGTCTAGCTGAATAGGGGGAATATATGGGTGAGGGGGTCAAGGCGGTGATGGGCAGCAAGGGTGGCGGGAAGTCGTCTGTGATCAAGGGATCTGCGTCACCAGGTGGGGCTGGTGGTGGGTTTGTCGGGAGTCCGAAGTCTTTGTATAAGGCGGACAAGTCTCTTGGAACGAAGACGTTCTCGATTGGTAAGCGTGGTCTCAAGTCTGGACGAGGAATGTAACATGCCGCAAACTCCTGTGGGATTTGCTCCTCCTGTTCCAGGATTGACGGCTTCTCAGGGGGTGACGCCAGACAGTGCGTCGCCGATGTCAATGCTGGCGATGATGCTTGGACAGAAGTCACCACCGCCAGATACGACTCAGGAGAAAATGTCACAGATTGTGCAATTGCTTCGGGAAGTATCAAAATCGGACCCTCGCGTTGGAATGATTGCGAGCGAGGCTCTGCGTGTGCTGCTCGAGGGACCACCCGGCGGACCGGGTGCCTCACAGCCTCCAGGGGCCGGTGGTGGTTCGATGATGGGTGGCCCGTCGGCTGGCGGCGGGATGCCTCCGGGGATGCCCCCGGGAATGATGCCAGGAATGTAATATATCGAACCAGAACTCGTTATGCCCAGGGAACTGGGGACCGTAACGGGAACTTCTGAGGGAGACAGGAATATCATGGCGGATGAATCGGTTACCGGAGTTGGTGGAACAGGGACAGCGGCGGCATCGACGGGAACATCGGTGTCGAACGGTGCAGGTGCGCCGTCAGGTCAGCCGCTGAAGTTTGGCGGGAAAGAGTACGGTTCAGTTGACGATCTTGGGAAAGCGTATGAGTCCCTTCAGTCTGAACATGGGAAGTGGACGCAGCAGCACGGGGATTTGCAAAAGAAGTATGACGAAGCTCAGACACAGGCACAGCGGTGGAACGAGTGGTGGCAGACGGTACAGCCCCTCTGGGGTGATGATGTTGAGGCGGTGTTGCGGGCGAAGCTTACTGGACAGGGTCGGCAGCAGGTTCGGCAGGCGACGGAGCAGCCGACCCAACAGACGCGGAATACATTTGAAGAGTATGAAGGGCTCCCGGTGGCGGAACAGTTTGGGAAGTTTCGTCAGATGATGGGACAGGAGTTTGCTCAGAATTTGAATCAGACGCTAAATCAGTTTGCTCAGGCGATGAACACAACGTTGGCGAATAAGGAACAGTGGTACCAGACGTACTTGACGAATCATCTGTCGCTCTTGAGGAAGGCGTTGGAGCGGAAGGCCCAAGATCCGTCGTTCAATGTGGATCTTGTTATGGAGCAAGCGGCGAAAGCGATTGGTGGGCAGATGGACCCGATCGCTCTTGGAGAGCAACTGCTTCAGGCGTCGTCTTTTGGGTCACAGTTGGAGACGGCAAAGAAGGCGGCGTACGAGCAGGGGAAGAAGGATTTTGAGCAGGAGGTTGCAAATAAAAAGCTCGAGGCGGCTCCCGCGCAGGCTGGTGGAGCCCCCGTCTATAAGGTTCCTATTTCTTTAGGGAACAAGGCGGGATTTGGAACACTGAGACAGCAGGCGGCGAATGCACTTGCGAAGAAGTTTGGTCCGTCGTTGTTTAACGAATAGCGTCGGATGATCGCCCCTGCGAGGAGGATGATGAGACATGGCGCTTCCTACTGATAGCCGACAGCTTGCCGATGTGGCAGCCAGTGCTGTTGACTCATATCTGCCAGGGCTTATTGATCTGTTTTTCAATAGCAATGCGATGTGGGTCCGACTGGCGTCCAAGGAGCGGGCGATCCTCGATGGGGGAGATCTGATTCGGCAGCCGATCTTGTATGACAAGCTGAATGCAGGGTCATACTCTGGTCTGGATACGTTTGATATCAGCCGTCGCCCGACCAAGACGGTATTGCAGTTCGACTGGGCACAGTATTATGTCAATCTGACGGTGGATGGGCGGACAATTCTGAAGACTTCCGGGTCAGGGACCAAGATTCTTGATCTGGTTGAAGCCGAGATGGAGACGGCCCGGATCACTCTGGCTGATCTGCTCGGGACGGATGCGTATCTCGACGGTACTGGGAACGCCAATAAGGCGATTCAGGGTCTGATCGCCGGGATTGACAGCGGGACGAACGTGGCGACCTACGGCGGGATCAGCCGGAACGATGGATCGGTTCAGGCAACTGCTGTTCAGGGGAATCTGAATACGACGGGTGGGGCGCTGTCTTTGGCGTTGGTGAATACCGGGATGGGGAGTGCGACGATTCAGCCCCATCGGCCTGATCTGATCGTGACCACGCAGGCCCTCTGGGATAGGTTCTGGGAGCGGTCTCAGCCCTCTCAGCGGACCCCGTCTGGGCCTGGGTTTGATGACCTTGCGCGTGTTGGGTTCTCTGCGATCAACTTCAATGGCGCTGCGGTGGTGGTGGATAGCCACTGTGCGTCAGGGAATTTGTGGCAGCTGAATACGGACTTTATCAAGCTGCTCATCCATAAGGATCGAGATTTCCAGTTTACTGGATTCCAGAAGCCTACGAACCAGGATGCATTGCTGGGTCAGATCCTTTTTGCAGGTCAGCTTGTCATTCAAGCTCCAAGGTTGCAGTGTCGCATGACCGGTTTATCGTAAAATAAATAATAGGGGTGGTGACATGAAGTCTCTGGATTGTCGTCTCGGCTGGCTTGCTGGGATAGTTGACGGGGAAGGTTCTTTTCAAGCCCGTTTAAGCCAGAGTGTGCGTACGCGTCGAGGGGGATCTGCGTACTCAAGCTTGGTGATTAGATTTATTTTGTCTAATACCGACGAGGCGATGATCTTAGAGACTAGTTCAATTTTGGATACGATCGGGGTAAAGTATTTTGTGCAATATTATCAGCAGCCAAATCCAAGATGTAAGCCAGCGTGGTGGCTAGAAGTTAAGGGCAAGGAGCAAATTGAGCGATTTATTAGCTCGGTCCAGCCATATCTTGTAACGAAACGCGCTCACGCAGATTTGCTTATTCGGTTGATTGCACGACGTCGTGCAATTTCTTTGGGGGCTGGGTATAAAACTACAGTACCGATGGTTACAGATAAAGAAATTTTATCTATTTTGATGGGTGTAAAAAAGTTGAATCGTCGTGGAATTGGCCATGGCGACGTAGTGGAACCGACTCTGTCTGAGCCCTCTCGGGTTGTCCTTGGCTCAGTTGGGTCTCCGCTAGAGGGTGTGGTAGGGGCCGACCGAGAGCGAGAAATGAATCCCCACCCGGCCATGGGAACCACCTCTAGTGGCGTACTGTAAGTACGCGAAAGGATTGCCGTGAGTGGGCCGTATTTGAATACTGGGCCGTTCAAAACAAAAATCACTGCCAATGATACCACGCAACAGGAAGAGCTTGGTGTGTGGCGGTTTGAAGCGGGCAAGGTGTTGCGGTATGTGAAGGCGAGTGCCTTGATTCCGGCTGGTGAAGCTCTGAAGATGGATTCGTCCGTGACGACGGCGGCATTGATGGGGATGCAGGTACAGGCGTCCAGCGGCGCGACGGATATGTTCTTCGGCATCGCTGAGACGACTCTGGCCGCGTTGAACTTCGGCTGGGTGACCATCTACGGTCCGGCAACGGGTCGGGTGGTGACGGCGGATGCGGCTGGCGCGGGTCTTGGCCCGAGTGCAAACACGGGTGTTCTGAGTATTCGCAATACGTCGCACTTCAATGCGGCTGCGATTGCGATTCAGACCGGGCTGTCTGCTGGGTCGGCTGTTTTCATCAGTCAATTGTAGTCGGTGTTGCGTGTGGTGGCCGGAGGGCCAGGACGTTGGATGGGGTCGAGTTATCCTCCGGCCACCACACAGTCGATGACGACGAAAGGGGGATGCTGGTATGGCGGCAGCGGCAGAAACAGCGGGGACTCGGCGTGACTTTGTTGTGGGAAATCTGCGGGCCGTGAAGGCGGATCTGACGTCCGTTGATGATGCGGATACGTGGACGCCTGGGTTGTCTATTATCGAGAGTTTTGTGTTTACTCCAACGACGGCTGGGGCAACGACACAGTGGGGTGCGACAGTGTCAGCTCCGGCAACGAGGCAAGCTGTCGTCACGTTTGCCATTGAGTCTGGGACGTTGGCGGGAATTGCCATGGCGTACGGGTATTAAGTAGGAGGATGCAATGGCAGAAGTTGCTGAGACAGCTGGAACTCGATTGGATTTTATCGAGGGAAACATGCGTGGTGTGAAGGCAGATCTGACATCAGTTGGCGATGGCGAGACTTGGACTCCAGGGCTTGCGATCATCGAACATTTTATGTTTACGCCGAGTACGGCGGCTGGTGGGACTCAGTGGGGGGTGACGATTTCATCTCCAGTGAGTCGTCGAGGGGTGGTGACCTTTGTTCTGGAGGGTGCCGCGTTGGAGGGGAAGGCAATCGCGTACGGGTATTGATCGGCGATGTGTGTTACGATAGGCTCGGCTGGGAATATGTGGTTCTCAGTCGGGCCTTTTCTTTGTTAGGGGATTAACATGGCATATACGCTATCTCCAAAACCAAATCCGCAGGCGCTTATTAATTGGCGTGTAGCACCAGCGTCGTTAGTTGGATGTTGCCCGTTAATTCAAGGTGAAGATCCTACGACGACTTTAGAATATGTGACGCGACTTCCAGGGGACGCAACGACTTTCAACGCTGGTGCAACTGGGCAGACAACATGGCAATCGTACGGAGTGAACATGAACGGGGGAGGGACGACAGGGGCGAGGTCTGTCCAGGTGTCCGAAACGTCGTTTCTCGCGATGGATCGGCACCGACGTACAATCGCGTGGGCGCAACGGGTGTTGGTGCAAACCCCCACATTGATTATGACGAATAATGAGTCTGCTGGTAACCCCCTATCAATGTTTTCGATTCAGGCTCCAGAGGTAGCTTTTCCTAGTAATGATGTCATCTCGCTGAATCTGGGTCAACGGATATCCGCCACGGAAGCATCTCCGGGTGCTGATTTCCTCGATGGGACTGCTGGGTCAACGTTAATTAATGAGTGGCATGCGATCATGGTGTCATGGAGCGACGGGACTGGTGCTGATTCGGCAACTGGAATGGCAATTTGGGATAATGGCGTACTGGTGTCAAGTAAAGCTACGGAGATTAATAGTTCGAGTCCCGGTGCTTTGCCGATTACCTTGGGTGTTACTATTGATGCTCCGACTGCTGATTTTGAATACTGGTACCAGTTTAATGAGTTCATTCCGTCGGGGAATACTCTTGCTTTGAAATTGTATAATAATCCGTATTATTTCTTTGGTGGTGGTGGTTCTAATAAGGGACTTATCTTATAATTGAGTTTTTACGTCCGTGATCTGAAAAAAGTGCTTGCATAGTCCAACCGGTTGGGTTATCGTGGGTTCATGAGCACTTCGATGAGAGCGGTCTGGGGTGGAGATGATCTTCAAGGATTTGATTTTCCCGTATTGATTGCTGTTCGTGTGGTTCGGCAGGCGTTGAGTGACTTAGAGGTTCACGAGGTTACGGACATACAAACGCAACAAGAACTGCAACTGATTCGAGATGATGCCTATGATTTTCTGACTCGCCGTTTATGGGATTCTGAGTGTCTCTGGTTGGATCTGCTTGGACATTGCCTTGTCAAACAAACTGTTCTTCAGGAAGTTGCAGTGCGGTGGGAGCGTACAACGGCATAGCGGGGGTAGAGTCAATATGCGAAAAGGCTCTGTAGGTCTTGCTATGATTGTGAAAAATTGTGCTGAGACGTTGGAGCAGTGTCTTCGTTCAGTGCATAGATTATTTGATCAGGTTGTGGTGGTAGATACTGGTTCAACTGATAATACGATTGAAGTGGCAAAAGCGTTTGGTGCTGAAGTGTCTTCCTTCCCGTGGATTGATGATTTCTCAGCAGCCCGAAATGAATCATTTTCTAAATTGACAACTGAATATTGTTTTTGGCTCGACGACGATGACGTGCTGGTCGGTCGTGAATATCTTGAGGATATGTTGCAGAAGTGTATTGAACAGAATTTAGATGGCGCGGTGCTGGAATATTTGTATGCGTTTGATGGGGTTGGCGAGAAGCTGTTGACTGAGCAGATTGATCCGTTAATTCGTGCAGGGCAATTGATCCCGCAGGAGTTGATTCAGCAGTTGGGGCTTCGGTGTGTTACGACGCAACATCGTGAGCGGTTGGTTCGTAATGATCCGAATTGGCGGTGGATGTATCCCGTGCATGAAGCAATTCCATCGGCAGGCCATCGGCTGGGAAAATATACGCATATGAAAGTGGTGCATCGTCGTCATGTGCGAAAGCGAGCGGTGCCAAGTCGTCGAAATTTGGATATTTTGTTGAAGGTTCCGTATGAAAAATATGATGAGAGGATCTTATTTTATCTTGGATTAGAGCATGCGCATCATCAGGAGTTTGATGCGGCGGTGTCTGCGTTTGAGAAGTACCTGCCAAAAGCTACAGTGTCAGATGAAAAATATCTTGCGTTACATTTTTTGGGGGATCTGTATCGGTTCAAGGGGGATTTGGATCGATCTGTTGGATACGATTTACAGGCTGTGGCGCTTCGTCCGACATGGCGGGATGCGTATGCAGGATTGCTTGAAACGCATGCGAAGAAGTCTGATTGGAATTCATGTATCTATTACGGAGCCATGGCCAAACGGGCTGAGATTCCAGAGACGCCGTTTGCGATTAACCCGCTCCATGAGTCCGTGGGCTGGGTGGGGGACTATGTTCGGGCATTGATGGAAGTTGGGCAGCTCCAGGAGGCATTGGACGAGTCAGAGACGGCGTTGTGCCGTGTTCCTGAAGATACGGCGCATCGGCATAATGTGGATACGTTGTCCGTTGCATTGAATCTTCGTCGCGGGCAGCAGGCCATTTCAGATGCTGCGGAGTTTTTCCTTCGGCATGATGATGCGGAAACGGCAGGATTAATTATTGCTCGATCCAGTCCAGTTCTTCGTGATTGTGCGGAAATCAAAAAATGGATACGTATTGCTGGAGCCGTGTGTGGTGCTGCGTCTCGTGGGGAGATCCCTAAGGCGCAGCTTCGTCAATTTGAAGACACGTGGGATGATCCATCGGTGAAGTATATCTTTGATCATATATCGCAAGCTCCTGAGATTCAGTCGCTGCTTCAGATTGGAGGGCCTCTTGAAACAAGTGTTCTTTACAAAGAATACGGGTTGAAGGCGGTGCGGATTGAACGAGTTGATCAGATTGTCGGTCACTATGACGCGGTGGTGCTGTGGAGTTGTTTGGAACGGGTGAAGTACCCGGACGAAGTTGTAAAACGGGCATATCAAGTGGTGAATCCGGGTGGATATGTTTTTGCGTTGGTGCCAAATGGGCCGTCGTCCAAGGGTTTGGCTCCTCCAAGGTTCGAGACGGCACGGTTACGTGCGTATTCAGTTGACACGTTCCGTCAAGTCATGGGAACGGTGCGAATGCCAGCTGTGTTGGGCGGAGCTCCGGCTGATGCTGGTGACCTTGCCTTGATGGTTCCACTTCCCATGAGTTCGGTGCGAAGTCGAACAATTGCCATTGTGTGCCCTCTGTCACCAGAAGTGTGGGGTCCTGAATCCCTTGGGAAAGGGATTGGGGGGAGCGAAGAGGCGGTGATCCGGTTGAGTCGGGCGTTTGCCCGCCGGGGGCATGCGGTGACGGTGTATGGGAGTGGCTTTGTGGGGGCCGACGTTGACTTGTACGGCGAGATCTCCTACAAACCCGTATCTGAGTATGTCCCGACTGAGATTCTCCTCGGCTGGAGGCATCCAGAGATCTTTGTGAATCAGGTTCGCCCATTGGAAGCTGGGTGGCGGGGGCTGTGGTTGCATGATTCGATTGATCGTCAACGGGTGGAGATGGCATCCCAGTGGGTCGATGCGATTTGGTGTATTTCAGATTATCACGCTAGTTTATATTCTGGGATTTCTAAAATATATTCAGGGCGAAATGGGATTGATCCGCATGATATTAATCCGTGTGAAGATGAGGATGAGGTTGAGAAACAGAGAAATCCTATGCGCATGGTGTATGTGAGTACACCGTTTCGTGGATTGAATGTATTGCTCGAGCGGTATTGGCCGACGATTGTGAAGCAACTTCCTCAGGCGGAGCTCCACTGTTATTACGGGTGGGATTCAGCGGATAAAATGGGGGTGACCGCGACACCAGAAGGGGCGGCATTCAAGGAGCGCGTGATGTCGTTGGTCCAGACGTTGCCAGGAGTGACGTGGCGTGGGCGGATTGGGCAGCCAGAACTGTATAAGGAACTTTTGAAATCAGGGGTTTGGTGTTACCCGAGTACGTGGAAAGAAGAAAATTGTATCTCGAGTTATCTGGCGCAAGCGTGCGGGGCATGGCCTGTGGTGTTCCCGATGGGGGCTCTTGGTCAATCCGTAGTGTTCGGGTGGAAGGTGGATGATGCACATTTTGTTGAAGCGGTGTGTGAAGCGGCTCAGACGCAGGCTGGGCGTCAGACCATGATGGAGTGGACGCGTCGGAATACATCCTGGGATGATTGTGCTGCGTACTGGGAACGGCTATTTATTGGGAGATTAGCATGAAAACATTGGTGCATTGTTTGCTCGAAACGGCCCACGGCCCATTGAGCTACTCAGATCTTGTATCTGGTGGTCGAGGGGTGACCGGGTCGGAACAGACCATGTTGTATCTGGCTAAGGCTCAGGCCAAGAGTGGTTACCGTGTGGTGTGCTATATGCCGACAGATCAACCAGGATTCTTTGACGGGGTGGAAGTGTTGGATGTGCGGAGAGCGTGGCCTCGATTGCGAAGAACTGATGGGGCTGATGTCGTGATTTCGTGGTTGACCGCAGATTTTCTTCGAGATCTTGGGTCGAAGACGTTGCGGGTGTTGAGTATTCAGATTAATGATTGGATGTTGTCAACGCACGGGTTTGAGAACTTTGTCGATGTCTATGTTTCAGTTTCACAGGCCCATCGGGATCACTTGTGGAAAGAAGATGGGCATCCGACAAGTATGGAGCGAGTGGAGATTCTCCCGAATGGAGTTGATGTGGATCGGTTTTTAGCGGTGAGACCTCGTAAGAAGAGACGATGTGTTTATTTGTCATCTCCGGATCGAGGATTGCACTGGGTGTTAGCAATGTGGGCCGAGATCCATTTGGCGTATCCGGACGCGGAACTTCATATATTTTATGAAATTCAAAAATGGCTCGATAGTGCGATCTTGTTGAATTCCGAGATCGGGCAACGGGCTAAGTTTATTGTACGACGATTGAACGAGTTGAAGGGACATGGTGTGTTTGTTCACGGGGCAGTTGCTCCTCACGTACTGGCAGAGGAGTTGTTGCAGGCTGATGTGATGCTGTATCCATGTGATCCAGTTCGTTTTACTGAGGGGTTTGGAGTTGCTGTATTGGAAGCGTGTGCCGCTGGTGTGGTTCCAGTGATTACTGATGCGGATGCGCTCGGAGAGATTTATGGAGAGAGTGGGGCTTTGGTTGTTCCTCGCGGAGAAACACGTAAATGGACGGATAGTTATATTGAGACTGTTCTTCAGGCGTTTCAGCATCCGGAGTCGATTGATAATGCTCGTGAACAGGTTCGTGCGTTTGCCCAGCAGTATCAGTGGGATGTGGTGGCTCGTCAGTGGGAGGAGATGATTCAGCGCAGGCTTCCAACATGAATAAGGTTTGTGTCTGGTGTCCGATTTGTCAGCTTGACCATAAGAGTGTCGGAAAGATGGGGAACGTGGAGGTGGTGTGTTGTCCGTTCGTGCCGGACGGGGAAATGTATTTGCTACAGGGAGCGTTACTTCAGATGGGAGATCTGGATTCACAGCGTACGTGTTTGAATTAAACAGGAGATTATCCATGCGAGTGTTAATTACGGGCGGTCTAGGGTTGGTCGGGAGTAACTATGCAAAACATTGCCTGGAACATGGATATCAGGTTGTTGTGCTTGATGGGTATACTCGTGGGAGATCGTGTAAGTATAACGAAGAGTGGCTTAGGAAATATGCGACGTCTCCGTTTTTGCGAATTGTTCACGGAAATGTTGCGTTACCAGAAGTGGTGCAAAGTGCATTGAAGCAATTTGATGGGATTGATCGTGTTGTACATGCCGCAGCACAGTCAAGTGTCAATGTATCAATGGAAGCTCCTGAAGTTGATTTTTCATCGAATGTTATTGGTACATTTACGCTTCTGGACGAACTTCGACACGCTGCTCCGAAGGCAAAGGTGTTGTATTTAGCATCGAACAAGGTATACGACGTGACCGGGTGGCCTGTCGAGTTGAATGGATCTCGATATCGGTGGGTCGGGAATCGGCACGGTCCATCGGAGCAGTTTCCATTTTATACGGATGCGAAGGAGCCGTACGGGGCGTCGAAGATAGCTGGATTATATTACAGCCGTTGTTATGCGGCGATGTATGACATGCCAATTGTGATTGTCGTGCCATCCGGGATGTATGGTCCACGGCAATTTGGACGATCCGCACAGGGATGGCTCGGGTGGTTCTGTATTGCAACGCTCCTGGGGTTGCCTATTGAGATCAAGGGCGACGGGTTCCAGGTGCGAGATATGTTGCATGTGCTGGATGTGTGTACTGCGTTTGATCGGTTGTTCGAGGTGGCTGATGTGTACAAGGGCGAATTATTCAATCTCGGTGGTGGAGTGCGGAACGCTACGTCATTGGTCGAAGCACTTGCGTTGATTGCCGATGAGTTGAGAATGAAACCAGTGATCGTGTACGGAGATTGGAGGCCACAGGACAATAAAGTGTATGTATCGAATATTGAGCGAATGGTGGGGATGCAGTGGCATCCAACGGTGACGATCCAGGCTGGAGTGAAGGACATGTGCACGTGGGTAAAGTCCGAGGAGGCGGTGCTTCGTGAGTTGTACACTGGTAAAAACTGAAAGGGGTGACGTATGCCACATGCAAGTCAGGATCTCCGAGTGATTAATGTTGGAGATGTTGTGTTTGTGAAGTCAGGCTGGGGTCCGAGGGGTGTGTCGTCATGGACAGGGACAGTGCGGCAGGTATTTTCAGACGTGTGTGCATGTGTTGTTGAGGGGGTTCATGAGGAACCAGAGCTGGTGTTAACATCTCGTTTGGTTCATATGCAATTGGCAGATGTTCGGTAATGGGGGCACCCAGGTTAAGTTTGTGTATTGTGACTGTGCGGCCAGGCGGTCTTGATGTTCTTTTAGCTGGGTTGACTCGTCAGATCTTTGATGATTTCGAGGTGGTACTCGTTGATGCATTGTACCATCGCCGGGCCGAACAAGTGGCGGATGCCTTTTTTGATGCGAGTATTCGGGTGGTTCATACACCCCCGAAGGATCGGATATTCCCATTGGATTCAGTTCCGGCCGCTAGGAATACGGCGATTGCGAAGGCATCCGGGGAACTGATTGTGTGGGGGGTGGATTACTCGTTTTTCCCAGAAGCATGCTTACGGGAACACTGGGGGGTCTGGGAGTACACCGAGAAGAAGAAGGCCGGGATGGGAGCGCACCGATACCGGTATCCTCCGACTCTGGCATATGATCTTCCAGCGTATGCACCAATTCGGGCACATTGGGTATACGGAGCAGCCACAGTGGACTGTGTGGTGAAACCAGTGCAGGGAGCAACCTACCAATATTCAGCACAGGCTGGACAAGAGTTTGCTGACGCGATACAGGACGGGGTTTACGATAAATGGATGTACACGATCTTTGATCCGCCGATTAAGTATCCTGAGCAAGTTCTGACTTTGGATGAAGATCCGTATTTTTTCCGTGCTGATCCAAAATTGAATGGACTTGTGAGTGGAGATGTTCCTCCGACTGCGTTTCATGCGAAAAATGAAGGGATGGGGGCTGAGCGGGGACGTGAAGTGAACGGGTTTGACGAGTCGTGGATCGGTCATTGTTATGATGATTCGGATATGGGTCTTCGTCTGAGTCGTTCTGGAGCTGCATGGATGCTTCTTGATCCGGTGGCAACTGTTGAGATTGTGAATCCTCGGCATTACTTCCCGCATTCAGTGTGGAGAAGTACACCTGAAGCGTCGCTCCCGAGGTTTTTGGCGTGTGAGCATGATGCGTCCAGGATTGTGAGCGGCAATGCAGGGCATCTTGTGGGGCAAAAACCAGAGTGGGCGTGGTATGCGTAACGTGTATTTGGTTCAAGTGAATAATCGGTTCGGGGATAACGTGTTTCTTCCGTATTCCGTCGGATTGATTCAAGCATACTGTCAGTCACTTGATTGGGTAAACAAAGAATACTGTTTCAAAGAGTTGATTTATCTTCGAGAGCGTTCTGATGCGATTGTGGAACGAATGGAAAATCCGGATGTTGTCGGGTTTTCATGTTATATTTGGAACTGGGAGTTTAACAAGGTTCTTGCACAGAAAGTTCGTGAATCGTATCCGGACTGTTTGATCGTGTTTGGTGGTCCGCATGTTCCAAAGTCAGTGGCATTACGTCGTGATATCCCGGATTATGTGGACGTTGTTGTTCATCATGAGGGAGAAATCGCGTTTTCTGAGATTTTACTGGTTCGTTGTAGTGGGTTGAAGGCAGAAACCTTGGTTCACCGATCTGGTTCACGAATTGCTGATCTTTCTATTTTGCCATCTCCGTATGTGACCGGTGTGTTCGACATGATGCTTGAAGCGGACTATAATCATAATGCTAGTCAAGAGACGCATAGGGGATGTGTCTATTCTTGCAGTTTTTGTTTGACAGGTGATGCAGTTATTATGACAGACGCTGGGTCTGTGCCTATTTCTGAAGTTGTTTTGGATAAAGTAGGCGAACAAGTTTGGACGCATACTGGATTGAAGCAGATTCTGCATAGGTATGAGCGGCGGTACTCCGGGGTGATTAAACGAGTGAAAGTTGTAGGGCGTCCTTTGATACAGTGTACGCCTAATCATGAATGGTTGACGCAGCGCGGATGGATTTCTGCTGGTGAAATTACTGTAGGAGATCGTATTCGTGTATCTGTGCCGGATACACAGAGAGCGGGCGTGGAGATTTTAGATCTATGTAACTATTTAGATGCGTTGTGTGTAGATGGTATGTTTGTTAAATTCAAGCGTGGCAAAGTGAAAGTGCCACGTTATGTAATTATGAATAACTTGTTTATGCGTTTGTGCGGGTTGTATGTTGCGGAAGGACATGTTTCTTTTTCAAAAACTCGGCCAAATTCTGGTGTTGTAGGATGGACGTTTGGGAAACACGAGACTGATTTAATTACTGAAACATGCCAACTGGTTAGGTTGTGCTTAGGTGTCGAACCGATCGTATCTGAAACTGATACAGGCATGCAAATTTATGTTTGTAGTTCGGTGTATGCTCGTTTGTTTTCTAAGTTGTTCGGTTCTGGATCGTTAAGGAAAAAGATTCCGTACGCGTGGTTTAGTGTTTCGTCGGAATTGATACATGCGTTTATTCGCGGCTATTTCGATGGAGATGGGTGTTTCAGTATTGATAAGAAGAATTCTCAAGGTCGCTGTATTGCTTCGACTGTGTCGTTGACTCTTGCTACTCAACTTCAGGTTTTGCTGAGTCTGCTTGGTATTTGTGCTGGTGTTTCTAAACGTAAATTGCTTGTTCCTAGAATTTGCGGGCGAGATGTTAATGTGCATGAATCCTATCGGATAGAATTTGCTGGGCGGTTTCCGGAAAAGTTACCAATAAACTTGTGGGCGTATGTGACGTCCGTAAGTGATGCCGATTTTTCTGGGTATGTTTTTAATTTAGAAGTAGAAGATACTCCAATTTATAGTGTTTTCGGGTTGGAAAGCCACAATTGTGATTGGGGTTCTGCGGTCCTTACGAAGATACGAGCGTTTGATGATGAACGTCTTGTTCGTGAATTTGAGTGGATGGGTCAGCACGAAATTGAACTACTTTATAATTGTGATGCGAATTTTGGATTGCTTCCACGTGATCTTGAATTGACAAAGGAAATGGTTGCTGCGAAAGAAAAATATGGCTATCCACGGCAATTTCGGGCGGCATACGCAAAGAACAGTAATCAGAAAGTTCTTGATATCTCTAGTGTGGTCCACCAGGCAGGAATGAGTAAGGGGACCACATTGAGTTTTCAGAGCCTTGACGCACATACGTTACAGGAGATCAAGCGGAGTAATATTAAGATCGAGAACTTCAAATCATTGTTGGGGACATATCGTCAGGAGGGAATTCCTACATACACGGAGTTAATTCTTGGTTTGCCAGGGGAGACATACGACTCGTTTACCAGGGGGATTGAGCAGCTATTAAAGGCTGGGCAACATGAGGGACTGAATATTTATTTGTTGGCAGTTCTTCCGAATGCAGAGATGGGCGATCTCGAGTATCAGAAGAAGCATGGAATGCGTGTGATTCAGTCTCCGCTGTTGCAACAGCACTCGACTCCGAATCAGGATGGAATTCAAGAAACCTGTCTCCTATGTATTGAGACCGCAACGATGCCGGAAGCGGATTGGGTGCAGGCGTATATGTTCTCGTGGGCAGTTCAGACATTTCATGGGTTTGGGTTACTCCGGGAAGTTGCGATGTATTTGCATGATGTTCAAGGTGTGTCATACCGGGAGTTTTATGAGTGGCTTTTGCAGGTGGCATCTCGACGACCCGCGACATTATTGGCTGAGGAATATAGGCGAACGATCGCGATTGTGAAACGCGGGTTGGACGGAGGCCAGTGGGGTGAGGTTGATCTTCGGTATGGGAATATTATCTGGCCAACTGAGGAATTTACATATTTGAATATTGCTTCACAGAAGAGTTCCAGATTTTACGAAGAGATGAATTTATTACTTCGGCTTCAATGGCCGGATTTGGTGGATGTGTTGTTACGGCTTGCTTGGGATCGTGTGTTAGTGAGAACGGCTGATGAGTTTGGCGGAAATCTGGAGGAGTTTGCAAAGCAGGCCGTGTGGTACGCCAGGAAGCGGTTGCTTCAGAAACCTGTCGAGGTGGTCTGATGGTGGATATTACGCGGTGGCAGTCCCATGGGCCTCCTCCGCCATCAGGGGGGTATGGACCTCTGTGCGAGCAGTGTGGGATCTCTCGGTGGGTGGAGATTGGTGGGGGTCCGGCAGAGGATGTCTATCATCCGAATGTTGATATATCTGCTGGGCCAAATGTGGATATTGTGTGCGATTTGGAACAGGAAGATCTTCCGTTTCATGATGGGCATGCACAGTGTGTAAAGGCAATTCATTCTTTACAGCATTTATCACGGGATGCAGCTCGAAAAATTCTTCGTGAATGTTATCGTATTCTTGATACTGGTGGGCAAATTATTGTGATGATAGGGGATGGTGATTTTATTCTTGAACGGTTACGAGAGGATGGATTGTTTGAAGGGTGGCTTTCATGTTTGTTTCATGGGCCTAATAATGAAAATGGATTTGGATATCATAAATGGTTGTATAATTTTGATTCGTTTAAAACTGAGTTAGAATTTGCTGGTTTTTCTAATATTGTGCATGGCGGTTGGTATAATAAATGGGAAATGCATGTGACCGGGGTTAGGCATGCTTGAACTTGATTGGCGTCCTGTTGTTGGTTACGAGCAGCAATATTTGGTATCTAATTTGGGGGATGTGTTCAGAATTAAAGGGCGTGTACATATGATGAGAGTGTGGAAACACCCAGGTGGGTACTTATGTATTCGCCTTAGACGTCCAGGAGTGACAAATTTGATGCTTGTTCATCGAGTTGTTGCAGAAGCGTTTATTGGACCAAGGCCGGATGGGTATGAGGTTAACCATTTAGATGGGGTTAAAACTAACAATTTTGTTTCTAACTTGGAGTATGTTACTCGCTCCGAAAATATGAAACATGCAAATGCTTTGGGGTTAATTGACCATTCGTGGCGAAGAGGTGAGCGGTTGGGTTGGACTAAATTGACAGAAGCGCGTGTTTTGGAAATAAGAATGAGTAATGAGTCTGCACCAGTGTTAGGTCGTCGTTTTGGAGTGTCTGATTCTGCTATTCGTGACGTTCGTAGGGGACGATCTTGGTCGTATTTGGTGTCTGTATGACGCCTGAAGTGTCCGTATTGTCTACTGTGTTCAGGCCGGGCGGAATTGATGTTCTTTTGGCTGGGATGAGAGATCAGACGTTCAAAGATTTTGAAGTTATTTTGGTTGACCGTCGGTACGAGAAGAGACATAAAGAAGTACAGGAGATGGCGTGGGGTTATGATGTGCCGTTGCTTCATGTTCCTGAACATCGGCGGAATGGGAAATGGGTGTCTTTCGCGTCAGCTTGGAATACTGCAATTGCGTTGGCTCGAGGGCGTGTGGTGATCTTCTTGGCTGATTGGATGTATACCCCGCCAGGATGGATTGAGGGGCACCTGAAGGCGTTGGACGGGCAGCGGCGGTACGTGGCGGGGAGCTACCGGTTTGTCCCGATTCCTGAACTTGTTCTCAAGCAGCCGTATGATTTTGAGGCGGTGGTGCGAAAGTGGGAAGCAGGATTCGAATGTACGGAAGAGAGCCCGGTGGCACGCGGGGAGATTTTGGATGAGATGTACCCAATGAAGGCTGGGAGATTTCAATCTGCGTGGCTGCCGCATTTGATGGGATTGCCAGTACGCCATCAGGATCTTCGCATGACAGAGTTGAGGCGAACGGGTGGGTCTGGTCTTGGAGATGGGTGGCTCCATATTAAGAATGATTCGGTGTGTCGTGATGTGATGTGGGAGCTCAACGGGTTAGATGAACGGTTGGAACGGGGGCGGGGTCCGCTGGATATTGACTTACAATATCGTTTGTTAGCGGCACATGTTGAATTATGGTGGGCTCCTGAGGTATCGGTGTGCTATCTCGATCCGCATATGATTGATCCTGCGCTGCCTTTTGGATCGTCAAAGCCAATTCGGTTGGAGGGACGTTGGAGTTGGCCCGATGGATTGGCGTACGTGGAACGTCGGAAGGCAGAGATGCAAGCGGGTGGGTCCCCTCGAGCATTGAATCCGTGGTCAATGGATGAGTTATCAGAGTTGTTGACCGGATGGAGAACGACGGCGTCAGTTCCAATTAACGATGTTGACAATTTTACATATTGGAATGGGAGAGAAATATGGCCGGACAGCGAACCGTGAATGTTGCTGTGATCGGATTAGGGCGTGTCGGACTTCCTACTGCCTGCTATTTTGCTCGTCTTGGGCATCAAGTGATCGGGTATGATGTGGATTCAGAGTTGTTGTCACGGCTATCTCAAGGGGAAAATCCGCTTCCTTGGGAACCTGGTGTTGCTGAATGGCTCGGGTCAATCAAATACGTAAGAACGCTTGATGAGGCGTTGTATCATCCAGGGATATCAAAAGGACTTGTTTCTGATCGAGCGTACGCATACGTCATTGTTCCAACTCCAAAACGTGGTTCTGGGCTTTCAGCGGAGTATGTCAAATCGGTTCTGGATCAGATCAACATATCTGGGTGGTCCGGGTGGGTCATTGTTGGGTCTACGCTCGATCCTCGTACGGTGACGAAAGTGTGTACTGGGCCTGAAGTGCTGTATAACCCGCCGTTAATTCGGCTTGGGCATGTGATTGAGGATTTGGCGTATCCGACGGTGGGTCTTTTTGGGATGAATACGTCAGCGGGGTTGGAGGTTCTGAGAGAGTTGTGGGGTTGGTCGGGTGTTCATCAGGTGAATGTTCGTGAAGTTGTGGGTGATCCTCTGAGTATTGCGGTGGCAAAATTGGCAATCAATGTGTCGTTGTCATCACGTATTGCTTGGGCAAACGAGATTGCTGAGATGTGTCGTGCCGTTGGAGCGTCGTCTGAGAAGGTTCTTGAAGCTGTAGGTGGGGATGCGCGTATTGGGTCTGCATATTTGAAACCTGGTTGGAGTCCAGCGGGACCTTGCTTGCCTCGTGACCTTGATGTGTGGTGCTCGCTGGGGTCATCGCCGATGGCTGTGAGTGCAAAGCTGGGGCATGGACTGTCTAGACAGCGAGTGATTACTTCGACGCTGGGTTGGATTGAGACGCATATAAAACTCAGTAGTGCGCGGAAAAAGCCTGTAATTGGAGTTCTTGGTCTTGTGTATAACCCAGGGGCTGCCGACACGACACTGTCTCAGGGCATGGCAATCGTCGATGCATGTATTGGTCGCGGATGGCCCGTGCTTGGGTATGATCCGATGGGCGGTTCCATTGTGTCAGGGGTGTCGTGCGAGACTCCGCTGGGGCTCTCTGACGTATTAGATAAGGCAGACGTGTTTATTATTGCGACGGCGTGGCCGGAGTTTGACAATCTGATGTACGGTGAGGCGAAGCTTGAAGTAACAGCGCCTGTGCTTCGTCTTGGGGGGGTTGTGCGATGAGCAAAATAAATGCGTTAGTGACAGGTGCGGGCGGATTCCTAGGGCATCACCTTGTGAAATATCTTGTTCGTGGTGGATATCATGTGCGTGGTGTTGATGTGAAGTTGCCTGAGTATGAGCTATCAGCTGCTCATGAGTTCTTGACATTGGATTTGCGTCAGGTGTCGGCTTGCGATGAGGCTGTACGAGATATTGACGAAGTGTACCATCTTGCAGCTGACATGGGCGGGATCGGGTATATTACGTCAGTGCATGCGGATGTTGCTCGCAATAACGTGTTGATTGATTCGAATATGCTAGAGGCATCGGCTGATGTCGGGGTACGACGGTTCTTTTATTCGTCTAGCGCATGCGTGTACCCAGTTGAACGGCAGGGGTGGGTTGGAGCAAAACCGTTGGCTGAATGGGAAGCATATCCGGCGAATCCTGAGCCAGCATATGGGTGGGAGAAATTGTTTGCAGAGGAACTGTGTAAGTATTATTGGGAAGATAAGAAGCTGTCAACTCGTATTGCTCGTTTTCACAACATTTATGGCACGCTCGGAACCTACCAGGGAGGCCGTGAGAAGGCCCCAGCGGCTCTGTGCCGCAAGATCGCTATGGCCCCCGATGGGGGGACCATTGAGGTGTGGGGAGATGGCGCACAGGCGCGATCGTATTGTTATGTTGATGACTGTGTAGAGGGGATTTATCGCATTATGCAGTCTGATATACACCAACCATTAAATCTTGGGTCTACTGAGGTAGTTTCGGTGAATAAGTTAATTGATATGATATGTAAAATTGCTGGCAAGCGGATATATAAGCAGTATGATCTTGCTCGCCCGCAGGGTGTGCGTGGGCGGAATAGTGATAATACGTTAATTCAGAAACTTCTTGGTTGGGAACCGAGTACGAAGTTGTATGATGGACTTGTGCCAACATATCAGTGGATTGAGCAACAAGTTGGGGGTGGATCTATTGACTCTGCGGGCAAATCTCAGTAGATTAGTGTGAGGGGGGAGTCGTATGTCCCAAGCTATTTCTAGTACGCATGCTCGGAATTTGAATGATACGGGGCAGAATATCTCAAACGGTATCTGCCACATTGCGAAGATTCTGGCGTTGAACACGTCAGCTGCTGCTGCATTTATTCAGGTGTTTGATTCGCCTGCCACGAGTGTCACCCTCGGAACAACTCGCCCATTGTTTGTGATTGCCTTGGCAGCGACGACGGGTTTCCAATTCATTGATTTTAACGAACCTGGTTTGTATTTTACGTCTCGTTTTTCTGCGTTCTCTACAACAACCGCTGAGGGGAATACGGGGAGTGGTGCTGGAGTTTTTCTCCAAGCATTTTTGAATTAGAGGGTGCTATGTCACAGGGAATTACGTCAGTTCATGTGCGGAACTTAGACGATAACGGGGCAAATGTATCGAATGGGGTTTGCCATATTGCTAAAATTCTTGTTGTGAATACGACTGGTGCGGCAGCATTTATCCAAGTGTTTGATGCTCCGATCGCTTCTGTGACAATTGGGACGACACGTCCAATGTTTGTTATTCCGGTTGCTGCGACATCTGGGTTTCAATTTATTGATTTTAACGAGCCTGGGTTGTATTTTACGAATCGGTGTTCGATGTTTGCGACGACTGCGGCTGAAGGGGCTACTGGAAGTGACGATGGAGTCTTCGTCCAAGCTTTTTTGAATTGAGGGGGGAGCAGGTATGGCTACCGTAGGGTACACGGTTGAAAACTTAATAGGTGGTGTCAAGGTTGTGACGTGGACCCCCCTGGTTGCAGCAAATCTTGATGGGACTCCGTTTGTCTGTCCGATGTTTGCTGATAAGTCTATTCAAGTGTACGGGACATTTGGCGGGGCAACAGTGACTGTTCAGGGGAGCAATGATTCCTCGGCCCCGACGTATGCGACGTTGGCTGATCCACAAGGGAACGCATTGACAATTACAGTGGCAAAGATTGAACAGGTTCTGGAGAATACCTACGTGGTTCGTCCATTGGCGAGTGGAGCTGACGGGACGACAAGCTTGACGGTGAAGATGCTTGTATCAACTCCGACTGCGTATGATATTTCAGTGGCGAATGCGTAAGGGGGAGTGTCATGGCTGATGAGATGTCATTGAATGAGGCGTTGGATGCAGCTCAGCAGATGCGCAATCATTTTCGGGCATTTGAGCGATTGGATGCGTTACTGCTATCTTTTGCTGAAAAACAGCAGGCGGCGAATGAAGCAGATAGACAAAAGAAATTGCTACTTGCTGAAATTCCTACGATACAAGCTCGTGTGGATAAGTTGTTACGCGATCACGAAGCACGAATGAGTAATTTAGAGGCAGAATATACACAGAGAAGAGGTGATTTGGATAGAGATGTGTTGCAGTATGCTCAAGATGTTATCGCTCAGAAAAACGCACTTGCGTTAGAGGTCAATACAAAACAGTTGGAAGTGTCGGCGGAGATTGCGAAGTTTGGGCAGAAACTTGCGGATGAACAGCGTCAAGCTGAGGGTGATATTGCTGTGGTGCGTGAGCGTGTGACTCAGGCGATTATTATATTGGAAAATAAAGAGAAGGAAGCGGTGGATAAAGTGCGGGTACTTGCTGATGAGCATAAGATAAAGTTTGATACATTTAAGAAGGAATTGTCCGTATTAACAAGTACAAGAGATGTACTGGCGGCTGAAATTGCGGAGATGCGTCGCCGGGTGGGCGCGCTCTGATGTGCCCTTCCCCACGCGGTCTCTTGGCCAGCGCGGGCGTGTCGAACGTGGACGTCTCCCTCCTCCTGGCGACGGTGCGCTGATGCCGCGCGTCGGGCTCGGCGCTTTGGCGGGGACGTAGATGGCAATCGTCTCCTCCCGCATCGCCGAGGATTCCCGCCAGATCGACGGGCGCCGCTGGGTCCGCGAGCAGCACATCGACCAAATGGGCGTGGTCCACGAGATCGTCTACATGGCTGAGGCGGGGCAGGTGGTGGATCTCGCGGCCTCTGCCGCCCGAATCGAGGCGCAGCTAACCGAAGCGGAGATTGCCGCGAACGAAGCCGAAGTCTTGGGAGCAGAGCTATGACAATACAACCGACCTGGGATGAGTACGACGCCGTGTTCAGCCGCATGCTGCGCCTGTCGAGCGCGCTCGTCAGCTTCGGCGAACTCCGCGTGGACGGGCGGTGGCATCGCCGCGGCTGTACGGCGTCTCCGAACGCATGGCAAGCCAAACTCCGTGACGCGGACGCGAAATGGGGAATCGCCACGATGACAGAGTCAGAGCGGGAGCTGTGCGAGACCCACTGTAGCGCCGTTCAGCTTGGACTCGCGGGGCTCGTCGGCACCGCCTACGAGGCATATCACGAGCGCAAGGCTCGGCGACTCGCGGGGCAGGGACCAGTTGACCGTGCCGACCTTTAACCACTCGACGCGTGGGCAACTGGCCCAGCGCCTCCGAGAGCGGTTCCGGGACGCCTCCCGCTTGGAGGCCCTCCAGATCGCTCGCTTCTTCGCGGTGCTGACGGACGCGCAACTCAAGGCCCTCTTCGGCTTGACGGATGCCCAGACGGCGGCGCTCCGCGCTCGGCTGGACGATATGATGACGACCGTGAACCGCATCCGCGCGACGGTGGGCGAGTAGCATGGCCGGCCCATACTACGTCCGATCAACGGATGGAAGCGACGCCGATTCTGGTTTGACATGGGCACTTGCGAAAGCGACACTCGCTGGCGCGCTTGCGGTCGCGGCCGCAGGGGAGCGGATCTGGGTCAGCCAGGCCCACGCAGAAACGCAAGCGTCAGCAATGACGTTGACCTCCGCAGGGACGGCGGCAGCACCCGTCGAAATCCTTTGTGGCAACGACGCAGCGGAGCCCCCAACCGCGCTGGCGACGACGGCGACGGTGACGGTGACGGGTGCTTTCAGCATGACCATCAAGGGCTCTCTGATTTGCTACGGGATCACGTTCACAGAGGGCACTATAAACACCACCGATCTCGTCTTGACCGGGAATAGTGCCGCGAACGAGGTACAGACATACGACTCCTGCAAGTTCGTGGTCGCCACAACCGCAAGCGGGGCAAAGCTTCTTCTCTATGGCACAGCGGCAGGGACACTCACCCTTCACACGATTAACTGGATTAACTGTACAGTCAAGTTTGCCGCAGTTGGTCAGGTGATTTCGGCCACTCGCGTCAGCTTCTCTTGGCGGGGTGGGTCCCTGGATGGCACGGGGTCAATTCCTACGTCGCTCTTCGGTAGCGATCTCGGCGGAATTGTTCGAGTCGTGGGCGTCGATTTAAGTGCGTCAGGGTCTGGCAAGAATCTGGTAAATCCCGCCGCTATGCAGATGACCGCACTCATCTCGTTCTTGCAATGTAAACTTGGCGCCTCTGTCTCGCTGGTCAGTGGAGCCGTGCCCGGCCCAGGCGGTTCAATCCTTCTGGACAACTGCGACTCCGGCGACACGAATTACCGGATGCAGCGCCACCAGTACGAAGGTGACTCCTATTCTGAGACCACGCTGATCCGCACTAGTGGAGCATCCGACGGAACTACCGGCCTCAGCCACAAGCACGTCAGCAGCGCCAACAGCAAGTTCTACGCGCCGCTGTGTGGCCCGGAGATGGTGATCTGGAACGAGGCGGTTGGGAGTAGCCAGACCGTGACCTGCGAGATCCTCCACGACAGCGTGACGAATCTCCAGGACGACGAGGTGTGGTTGGAAACCGAGTACCTCGGGACGAGCGGCTTCCCGCTGAGCCTCTTTGCCAATGACAGGGCGGCGGACATCCTCGCCACGCCAGCGGATCAGGCGGCGAGCACCGAGACGTGGACGACGACCGGCTTGACCAATCCGAATAGGCAGAAGCTCGTGACGACGCAGACGCCGCAGGAGAAGGGGTACTACCGGTGCCGAGTGGGGCTGGCGAAGGCGTCGTACACCGTGTATGCCTGCCCGAAATTGAGTATCAGTGGTGCGAATTCAAGTCCTCGACAATCTCTTGTCCCCGGCGGCGCCTACAGCAATGAGTTGTCGAGTGCTCGGCCTGAGTTCCGAGGAGCCACCCTATGAGCGCCCCCAAGGAAGTCGCGGTCGGAGGGACGGTCTACTTCTGGTTCGCCGCGAACACGACGGCTGGGAGTGCGGGAGACGGCGCCACGCCCCTCTACGACGTGCGACTGGCGGGTGCCGCATCGGGTGCCGCACCCACCGCGAGCGGGACGCCCACGCTCCTCACGCATGCGAACTACTCGGACGGCCTCCATGAGATCGCCATCGACACGACGGGCTACGCCGAGGGCGAGTACGCGGTCTTCTGCACGCTCACGATCAGCAGCGTCAACCCGGCGGGATTCGTGGGCTCATTCGTTGTGCGGGCGGCGGCCTCGACGCTGTACGAAGTGGTGCAGGCGATCCTCGTGGACACCGCCGTGATCGGTGCGCTCGGCGCCGGATTGACGGCTATCCCGTGGAATGCAAGCTGGGACGCGGAAGTGCAAAGCGAAGTAGTGGATGCGCTGAACGTGGACACCTATGCTGAAGTGGGTCAGGAAGCTCCGGCGGCTACGCAGACGCTCCGCAAGATGCTTGCCTATCTCTACAAGGCGTGGCGCAACACGAGCACGCAGACCGCGACGCAGTACAGTTTATTTGGCGATGATGCCTTGACTGTGGATCAGAAAGCAACTGTGTCGGATAATGCCACGACGTTTACCAAGGGTGAGGTGGGGGCAGGTCCGTAGTGGCAGATTTAGATACGCGGGAGAAGCGTGCATCGGCAATTGCTCCTGCCTGTCCATGGCGGGGGTTGTGGCCTTTGCCTGATGGGACTGTGGGAACTGAGGATTGGGCGCAAACTGATTTTATGTATGTGATGGCTGGTGGTGGTGGAGTGAGTGCTGCTGATTCTTTTATTCCTATTTTTAGGCCGAGGCGTAGATAGATTATGAACATATGCTTAATAAATCCGCCAAGTCCTTTCTTATTAGCGGTAACATTGTCTTCTTTAGCTGTTCCACGTTTGGATCGAAAGTGGAACATTGCTGATGGATTTTGCGATCATCAGCCGTCGAGGGGGTGATCCGGAACGATGAATGTTTGTCTTATTAATCCACCTTCACCGTTCCTTTGACGCTTCTTGATGATAGGGTTTTCCCTCCACTTGGATTATTGCAGGTAGCGGCTATTCTTGAGCAGTCTGGTCATGATGTTCGGGTTGTGGATCTGGCTGGATCTGTGGCTCCCTTGGAGGATCTTCAGCCGTATTTAAGTTGGGGATGGGATACATATGGTATTACGGCGACGACACCGCAGTTTCCAACAGTAGTAGCCTTGCTTCAGCGGATTCGTCAGCATCAGCCTGACAAGCGTGTGCTGCTTGGAGGTCCGCATGCCACAGTGATGCCGGAATCTTGCTCGATGTTTGACTGTGTGATTCGAGGGGACGGGGAGAAGGCGATTCTTTCGGCTATTGAACCAGATGCGCCTGCTGTCTTGGATGAAGCGAGTGGGACACAGAAGGGTTTGGTTCAATGGGCGTGGCCTGCTCGGCATCTGATTGATTTGAATTCGTATCAATATTCGCTGCGTGGGTTGAAGGGGACGTCCATGATGTTGTCTCAGGGATGTCCTTTTGGTTGCCTATTTTGTTGTGGAAGGACGAATCCGTATTATCGACGTGTACGTACTCGGTCAGTGGACGATGTGGTTGCTGAGATGGAACATCTTGTGGAGGTATACGGAATTCGTGCGGTGATGGCGTTTGACGATGAAATAAATCTTTTGAATGAGCCTCTTCTGGAATTCTGTCAGAAGATCAAGCCATTGGGGATGAAGTTTCGGGCGTTTGTGAAGGCGAATCTTTTTACAGATCAGCAAGCAGAAGCTATGGCTGAGGCTGGGTTTGTGGATATTTGTACTGGTGTGGAGGCGGGAGATGATCGTATTCTTGGTGTGATTCAGAAGCAGACAACACGGGAAATAAATAAGAAATATGTAGATCTTGTGCGGAAACACGGAATGAGGAGTAAAGCGTTTACATCCCTGGGGCATCCTGGGGAGACGCATGAGTCTGCACAGAACTTGAAGGATTGGCTCTTGTGGGCACGTCCAGATGATTTTGATGTAACCGTTATTACGGTTTATCCGGGTACGCCTCTGTGGGAAGAGCGTCAGGTGTTACCAGAGACGTCCAATGGACATCGAGTGTGTCAGTACGTGCGGAAGAGCCAGGTTTTGCAGGAAAATGGTGCGACATTGTACTTTGAGGAGATTAATTACGCTACCGAGTTTGCCTTTTACAAAGGGAAGCCAAAAGAATATATTAGCCATGTGTGGACTCCAGATCTGAGTAAGACAGATTTGGTTGCATTGCGTGATGAAATCGAGGATGATGTTCGTACGAAATTGGGGATTCCGTATCCGAAACGGTTTAGCGGGGATCATTTGTCTGGTGCTGAGAATTTTGAACATTCAATGGGATCTGGGACAAATACCCAAGACAGCAGGGTGCAGCGTCGTGTTCCAGCGGCCCCGTGAGGGCCAAGGGCGTGGCATGGAGCGACGATCGGGGAGCGAGTAATGGGTAGGTAGCCCTGCTGTTACGATCGTTGATCTGGGAGGCAGCATGGCGACGAGGGTAACGATAGTATCTCAGGTGAAAAACCTGGTAGCGTCAAACTCAATGATCTCCGATGGGGATATTCTTGCCATTGTTCAGGCTGAGCATGTCACGATTTTGGAGGATAACGCGTGGTCACGGCGGAAGAAAGAGACGATTGTCAATCTGGTTGCTCCGTACTCTACGGGCAGCGTGTCCACGTCAGGGACCACGGTGACTGGGGTTGGAACGACGTTTACTTCCGCGATGGTTGGGCGGTGGATGCGGATCGGATCGAATCAATTTTATCATCAAATTGCATCGTTTACTAGTGCGCTTGGGATTGAATTAGAAGCGGCACTTCCTTCGGATGCTGCGGCTGGGTCCACGTATACAATCTTTCAGCATATTTATGTTCTGCCATCTAATTTTGGGCGACATCTGAATGTGACGTTAGACACAAAGCTCTCTGAGTGGTCGCTTACGGATATTGATCGTATTGACCCGTACCGAAGTACGACAGCGTCTCAGCCTGATGTCTTCAGTATTCGTGGGCTGGATGCACAGACGAGTAGCGGAGTGTATCAGATCGAGTTTTGGCCAGTGCCTTCCGCAGCCACTGCGATTCGTATTGAATATCTGATGAATAATGAGTTGTCAGCTGATGCGTCTATTCCGTTGTATCGGTCTGACGTACTGGTGTGGAAGTCTGGAGAATCGGCAGCGTTCTTTCTTCATGGGAAAACAGGGGATGCGGCGTGGCTTGCACTGGCAGATCGGTTTCATCAGAGGTACGTAGAAGCGTTAGATGGGGCAAAGGCCGATGATTTGTCACGGTTTAGTGTGGTGCAGCATGTACGGGATTCCGTGAGAAGTGGTGAGCGTGGAGATGATTTCTATTTGTCAAGAGATAGTATTAATCTGTAAGGTGGGGTATTAATATGTTAATGAAAATATGCCCACGTTGTAAGGTTGAGAAGTCAGAACTTGAATTTGGATTTCGTTTGGGTAGGGTGGCACAATTGCGAACATATTGTCGTTTGTGTCAAGCACAATATACCCGGGAATGGGAAAAGAAACATCCGCTTGATGTGACTCGTTGGAGACGTAATAGGAGTACGTCAGGTCGCTTAGCTTTGTCGTGGAAACGCTACGCGGATACACATAGAGAAGAACTTCGTATGAAAGAGCATGTACGGTATTATACGAATAAAGGTAGAGAGATTCGACGTACTGCTGGCTGGCTGGCGAAACATCCAGAGTGGGTTCGTGCTGGCAGAAGATTACGTGCTGCGACTGCTTGGTATAGAAAAGGGCATGTCAGTGGAGAAATTGGCTACACAATTAGACGATTGTGGTGGTTTCAAGAAGGGTGTTGTTACTACTGTCATCAAACTCTTGATATTTTAACATTTGTGCTTGATCATATGATTCCAAGAAGTCGTGGAGGAGGATCATCGGGGTCTAATCTTGCGTTAGCTTGTGCTCAATGTAATCGGATAAAGGCGAATAAAACCGCAATGGAAATTGCGGGAACGTAGGAGATAGGGCGATTTCACTCCCTCAGACGGTAAATGCGGCAACCCCAGCAGGGTCGGATGCCCCTTCTCTTGGAGATAACGAATTTCGCTCTTTGAAACAGTACATTGTTGATGTGTTTGGGGTTCCGGATAATACAGCGGTGACTGCGGCGGCATTTGCGATCACTGCGGCTGGGATTGTGACGGTGTCGCAGAGCCCGGCGTATCTTCCGACATATGTGCTCGGTGGTCCCTCTGGTATTTTCAAGATGTCCGCGTTGTATACTTCGATGGAATTGCAGGTAGCAAGCAATACTATTATGCAATTTATGGCAACTGGAGTTGTCATGCCGTCACACATGTTCCGTCTTGGTGGGCAATTACGAGCCGGAGTAAATTCTGTCGATGTGACAACGCCAACAGGAATGCTCGATGCGACAAAATTAACGGTTCCGGGTGAACGTCGTGGGAGTCTTCTTCATCGGAATTCAGCTGGGTGGTCAGGTATTGACCCAGGAGTTTCTGGGTTATTCTTACAGACTGCTGGGTCAAATGCGGATCTCGTCTGGGCTGACCCATTGGTTCAGAGTCTTTCGGCAAACCTTTCAATTTCTGATATTGTTGCTGTTTTCGATGGTGGTGGGAGTGTCGTTTCAACGGGTATCAAGTTGGATCTTCCGATTGATTTTGCAGCGACAATCAATCAAATTACGCTTGTTGGGTACCCAACCGGAAGTCTTGTGGTTGATATCTACAAAACAACATATGCAAATTTTCCAGGTGGGACGTGGCAGTCGATCACGGCATCAGCAAAGCCGACGTTGACAAACGCAATTAAGGCCCAGGATTCTACGCTGACCGGATGGACGACGTTAATTACAGCAGGGGATATTCTTCGCTATAACGTTGATTCTGTATCAACCACGCTTCTGGCGACGTTGACGATTAAGGCAACACGGTCGTAGGCGATGCCACGAGGGAGTGTTCGTATTCCGCTTGATCCTCCAACTCGAGGCATGCGAGCTGATCTTCCGAAGCACATGATCCCAGATGGATTTCTTGCTGGTGGAAAAAATGTGTTGTGTCGTGATGGTGAGATTCTTGTTCGTCCAGGTCAAATCAGAGTTTCATCAACAGTTCCATCTGTGAATTCTGTACTGGGTGGATTGTTTTACGAGGATCACACACAGACAGAACGACTGCTTATTGGGACGACAAACGGGTTTCACTTGTATACAACATCGTGGTCAGACATCACGGGGTCTGCACTAACAGGTGGTCTTGATAACCAAGTACGGTTTGTGGCATTTCCATTTGCGAACTCGACGCGAGTTATTGCTGTAAATGATAAAGACGCTCCTCAAGTGTATACCGGCACAGGTAATTTTGCTGCACTTGCTGGGTCTCCGCCAATTGCAAAGGATGTAACGGTCGCTTTTGAACGTGTGGTGCTCGGAAATGTTACTGTTGGCGGAACGCGACAATCTTCTTCTCTGTGGATTAGTGGGTTCCAAGATACGACAGCGTGGTCATCGACTCGTGAGGTGAATCTGCCGGATGCAAAGGATGGCATTGTGGCTGTGAGATCCTTGAACCCTCAAGTTTTTGCAGTGTACAAGGATTGGTCGCAATGGGTTGGAATTGGAACTGGTGGATTGTTTCCATTTGTTTTTGAACTTCGTGGGAACCAATCAGGCCCAGTGTCTCCTGCTAGTGTTGTTGCGGCTGAGAATGTGCATTATTATATTGGACAAGATGGTGATGTTTATAAATTTGACGGCGATAGAAGTATTGCAATTGGTGGGGCAATAAAACGTCTGATTCAATCGGATATGTATTGGCTTAACCGGGGTCGAACGCATGGGGTGTACGATCCGTTAAATCGTGAAATCTGGTGGTTTTGGGAGTCTGGTTCATCTGGGACTCCTTCTGTTGGGATTACTTATCGACTTCCGTATGACGATGTGCCTGGCGCATTTTCTACGTTGCATTATTACGGACTGAGATTAAGCGCGTCGTTTTCGTGGCGTATTACTACAGTATTAACATGGGATGATCTTCCAACTCCGTGGGATAAGCTGCCATATCCGACGTGGGATAGCATGTTAATGCGTGGTCGTCCGGCGGTGCTCACGGGCGGAGTGAATGGTCAAGTCTATAATTTTGGATCTGGGAGAGGGGATGACGGACATAGTTACGAGGCGATATGGGATTTGCCATGGCGTCAGATTGCTGGACCCGGCGAGAATACGCGAATTGACGCGATCGAATCATATTTTAAGGGGGAGGGTACCGGGTTAACAACTGAGATTATCTTGGTAAAATCCGATACGCTCTCTTCGGATGAGGGAACAACAGCAAGTCCGCAGTCTGTTTTTTTGACATCGTCAGATAAATTGCGTGCAACATACTATGACCAGCAAGCCCGGTTTGTGTGCGTCCGACATCGAATACCGTTTGCAATGGGGAACCACCATTACAGGGGTGGAGTGCTGTATGTGTATCCTCGTGGAGAGGGATAATGCTTACAGGCGTTCCACTTCGACCCCAGACGCCTCCACGCCTGGGCCCAGGGTCCGATATTGCAGATATTATTAAATACTTAGGCGCGCTTGATCAATCTATTAACACGTTTATTACACGAGTTGTCACGAATGCTCAAGGAATGCTGGGGGTTCATGGGTTATCGAGCAGTGGTGTCATATCTCAGAATTTTACGTACGGGTCACTCGGGATCGGGAATCAGACGTCTATTTGGTGGTCCTTTGCAAATATTGAGCCGGATGCGTCGTATATGATCTTGTATAGTCCAAACGTATCAACCGGAATGGTCATGACGAAGCAGACGAGGACAACTACCGGGATACAATTTACGTTTTCTCCAGCCGTGCCGTCTGGCCACCTTCTCGATTTGTGTTTGCTGCGTTGATATGATTGAAATTATTCACATGCATCGAGAGGTGCCCCTTGCGTGGGCGTGGATGCCCTACGTGCTTCATCGGGTTGGTGCGTTTTGTACAAAAATGGATACGGAGACATTGCCACAAGAGGCACAAGATTTGGTTCGCCTCTGGTTCATGATGGGCGATTATCGTCTTGGATTATGGATTGCCGTGAAAGATCAACGTGAATTGGTTGGGCATATGCTGGCGACCCCAGAGCCCATTGAGATTCCGCAGCATCGGTATGTATTGATTCGTCAAGTCGAAGCGGATAAAGGGGTTGACTTGCGTAAAACTGCGGAACAAGGTTTTGAATTGGTGAAACAATGGACAAAATCATTGGGATTATCACGGCTCGTGATGGTGACACATCGGTCGTCTCAGGCGATGGCGAGGCGGTGGGGGTTTACACAGCATAAAACATTGATGAAGTTCTCGCTGCCAAAGGAGTGATTGTGTTAGGATAATGTCGGGGCGATGTTCACGCAGGGAGGAATGTACATGAGTGGGCAACTCGGGTCGGCACTAGCACCGTATTTGAGTCAAGCATACCGATCTGGGTGGCCTTCTTCGGCTGGTAAAGAGGCTCGGGTACAAGGACAGCCATCGAATCCGATGTACTGGAATCAACAGCCACGTGTTGCGCCCAATATGGGTACGCCGACGACCGGTATCGCTCCGTTCAGCGGGCCCGGTGGTACAACAAATCAAGGGGTTCTTCCTGGATTCATCAACGCGTTTGGGATGAGAGGATCGCCTCCTCCGGGGCCAGATGTTTGGGGCCGAACGTGGTATCAAGATCCCAAGATTGGCCGGCGGGTATTTGGTGTGGCTCCATCGAGTGTGCCCAGAGATTCTATAGGTGCACCCGGCGGGTCTACAGATTTTGATGAGAGCACTGGATTATACAGGTCAACCGGGACACCGAATCCGCCAAACACTATTGGTTCTACCCCTTATTTTCAGAATATAAGGCAAGAACCGGCAGCGCCTACACGGCAGACCTGGCCTGCGGTGCCCGGCTCCGGCGGCGGGTATCTCTCCGCGCCGAGCGGCGACCAGCCCCAGCAGGCCGGCCAGCAGTATGACGCGATGGGCCAGCCGGGCCGCAACGCTGGCGGCTTGCCGATGACCGCGCAGCAACTTCAGGCGCTGGCGCAGGGGGGTGGGCAGAGCCTTCAAGGATTCCTGCCGGGGTACGGCACGAATCCTCAGCCCCCATATCCGGCACCGGCAGGATACGGCTGGGTCGAGGGGGCTGGACCTCAAGGTCAATCTCGTCAGCCAACGCTACAACGGCTTGGAACTGGTACAGGAATTACGCCATCTGGCAGTGGTCCGTCACAAGGCGTAGCGTCGTATGGTTATGATTCCTTGGGGCAACAGTCGCCCCCGCAGCAGGGCAATTGGCAAGGTTATTCTGGTTATGCGGGGGCGACGCCGTTTACGACGACGCCTCGTTCACAAGGGTACCAGGGTCCTGTTCCTCCAAGCATGCGAGCCTCCCAAGGAGGAAAATGATGGGCGGGGATGATACCGAGCGGACAGTTGTCAATACGACGGGTGGAGGTGGGGCGCGTGTAATCCCTGAGTTGCAGCCGTATGTTCAGCGGGTTGGTGAGATTGCTCGTGGGACGCTTGATGATCCGAATTTATGGTTAGGCAATTTTACTGGCGGGGCGGGATTGACAATACCCGGACAATCACCTTTGGAAATGTTTGCATCGCAGCAGATTGCCAATCGTGGATATTACGGAATTCCAACTCCACCATCGGAACAGACGGCTGGGGCATATGCGTCGGCGTTGCCAGGAGCGGCGGGAACGCAGGTCCAGGTGAGTCCGTGGATGTCCGGTGGTCTTTCTACGGCGGGTCAGATTGCTCAACAGGGTCAAAGTCTGTTGCCTTTTGCTCAGTCTGGTGTGGCAGGGTTGCAATCGGCGATGGCCCCTGGGCCGATGACATATGCGGGGGCGAATGCTCTGACACAGTTTACGTCTCCAGATGCATTTGGAACGTCCCCGGCTGTTCAGAATGCGTTGCGCGAGATTGAAGGGCAGATCCTTCCGCAAGTGCAGAATGCGGCAGCAAAAGCCGGATTGGCTCAATCTGGATTTCTTCCGGAAGAAGTGGGTCGAACGTACGCCAATGCGTTGACTCCGTTGTATATGCAGGGATTGCAGCAGTCTCAGCAGGCGGGTCAGGCACTCCTTCAGGGGGGTATTCAGCAGGGGGGGCTTCAAGCAGGGGCCGGGAATGCGCTTTTGTCGGGTGGGACGGCGGCGTTGGATCAGCAACTTCGTGCGCTCCAGAATTTACGGGATACGTACATGTCCTTGGGTCAGAATGAGCAGGCTCTTCAGACTGAGGCGCAGATGCGGCAGCTTCAGGCGACGGTGTCGATGGTGCCTGAGTTGAGGCAAATTGGATTTCAGGAAGGGCAACGTCCTATTCAAAGTATTAACGAGATGATGACCGCCGGAAATCAGCAACGGCAAATTGAATTGGCACAAAATCAATCATTGATGGACGCATATTTGAGAAATCGAGAAATGGCACTTGGGTTTGTGAATCCCTTTGGGTCGTTTGCACAATCATCGAATGTGCCGTCGCAAGTGACGACAGAACGTGATGTCTCTGGTGGTGGATGGTCACTGGGGAAATAAAAATTATGGGAGAGACAATTCAAGGGATGCCAGCGGCATTAGGATCGTACGTGTCGGAGAATCCGGATGCTGCGATGCGTTGGATGGGGGTTGTGAATTCACTGGCTGGTGGTCCACGGGCGATCGGCAGTGCAGCTCCTGTGGCAGCGGCGATGTTGGAATATGGAATGCGTCCACAACGTCAGGACGCATTTACGCAGGCATTGCAGTCACAGGAATCGGTGAAACAGACGCCGTACGGGGAATTTGGAGAGCCTCTTTCTGTATCAAAGTCTGAGAAAGAGACGTTGGCAAAGGGGGCTCCTCGTTCGAGTTCGACTGGGTTTGATTATGCGTCGCAGGCTGTGGCAAAGAATGTTGCGGAGGGACGGGCTGAACGGCAGGCTCAGCAGATGCGTCCGCTTCCAAATTTACCATCTGTGGGGGCTCCACCTCCTCAGCGTGGAGGATCTCGATACTTGCTTGGGCCACCTGGGGCATATTCAAGGCCATCGTCGGCTGAGCAGATTTCACAGTTGCTTGCAGCTCGGTTCCCCGGGTATCTCGCTCTGTCCGGTCAATCTTCCGGAGGGGTAAATGGGTGAAGGTAACGCTGGGACGTACGGGACGCTTGCTCTATTGCTTGCGCAATATTTGAAGAAGAATCCGTCCACTGGAGCTCCGGCAATGTCACCGGATATGTTTCAGTCAGGCGGTGGTTCTCCGGCGATGGGTGGGTCAGTGTTGCAGGATAGCGGGTTGTCTGGTGGCGTGTCTCCTGCCATGGTTGAATTGTTAAAGGTGATGCAACAGAAACAGTCAGGATCTGATCGACAGTTTTAACGTGAGGATTCATGCATGAGTGAATTCGATACGTCAGTTGCACAGAAGGCATGGCAGGACCCCGCTCTGGCTCTGCAAATCGCAGGGTTGCTTGCGCCGAACATTACGCATACTCGGAATACGTTGTACGGTCCGCAACGGTCAACCATTGATATTCGGAATGCGCTTTCTGGATTTGGTCAGATGTATGGCGGGTTGCAGCAGAAAAAAGAGAATCAGGATTTGATGACGTGGATGGCGCAACGCGCCGCGTCCCAACAGCAGATGCCAAAGGGGAGTGAAGTTCCATATTCGGAACCGAATGTGCCGTGGGCGATGGGCGAGGCTCAGGGGGCTCCAACATTGCCGGAGCGGGCGACGTTGCCGATTTCGTTTACACAACAGGCAACTGAGTTGGCGAAGCCTGCGGAGACGTCGGCTCAGACGCTGATGGCGATGTCACCAAAGCAACGTGAGGTATATTTCCGTGGGGCAACTGGAGCCACGCCTGGGCCAATGATGGCGCAGTATGCGCGGCAGCGGGCCGAGACGGAAGGCGTTCGACAACGACAGCGGACTCAAATTGGGCTGCAAGCGATGGAGCGTGTTGCCGCAAATCCTCTGGATGACGAAGCATCGAAGGTACTGATGTCACTTATTGGAGACATGAATCCAGACACAACACGATTGATGCAGGCTATGTCTATAGATCAGCGATTTCGTGTGTCGGCACGGAAGATGGCAGAGGAGAAGGGTCTTCCGTTGTTTGATGATCCGGCAACGGATCGCCAAACTCTCAGTGCTTTGCTCGTGGCAAAGGAAAAAGAAAAGGATCAGATTGCCACGAATCATCGTGCACTCGATGCGTTTGAGAAGCGCGGAGATGCTCAGGGTGTGAATATGCGTAAATTCACATCGGCATTACGAGGGCTTGCCGATGTTGGTCAGCCGCTGAGTCCAGAGATCCTTGCGAATGCGGAAAATATGGTCGCGGTGGGGTTGCTGATGAACGATTTTCCTGTGTATGCAGATTCAAAAGCCGCGTGGAAACCTCTGAGTGTTGCAACATATCAGGCGATGCAAGCCAAAGAATATTGGCCGATGGTTCGGCGTGAAGTTGATACGTTCCAAGAGAAGGCGATGGAGTTCCAGCAGAAACAGGAGCAAATAAAAGCGCAGACGACAGATCAGCGATGGCGGCAGAATCTTGCGGAACAGGAACAGTCGTGGCGTTTAGTGGCATCGACATCGGATGATTTGGCACAGGCGCAGCAAGTGTGGACAATGGCGCAAGATAAGGCTGCCATTACTCAGGCAGCGGGTTGGAAGGTTTCTCCGACTGCGACGACGGAAGGCGAAGTGTCTGATGTGTATAAAAAGAACGTGCTGCTCCCCGCCGAACAACGGTATCAGGAGTTACGAAATACGTATGAAATAGCAAAGCGTGGGCACTTTCAAAAGTATCTGCCTGGGACATTGGCGACCCTTGATATCCGGGGACTTGGGCGGAATATTGCTGATGTCATGCAATTAAACGAGCCTCCTGCGACAAAGTTGCAGCGTCTTGCGATTATGGAACAACGTCTTAATAGCAAGCCAGGATTAGATGATCCGACATCATATGAATATGGACCACAAGTGAAGCAGCAGGCGTTGACGATGATTGCTGAGGCGAAGCGGCAAGTACAGGCGTCGATTCAACCCCCCAGGGTAGAGGGGAAGAGCACGGAAGTTCAGCAGGGAGGTCCGAGGTTTTCAAAAGAACCAGTGATGAGCGAACGTGGGCGTCTCAGTCCGACGCTCGCTCCATGGGAACAGACTGAACCTCTGCCGTATCAAGGGCCACCATCTCCGTCACCAGAACAGGTGAACACGATTCGGGATGAAGTGATGGTGGCGGTTCCTGCATATCGAGGAAAAACGTGGCAGCAGTTACGTCCGAATCAGCAGCGGGATGTGCTGATGAGAATGAATCAAGAGCTTTTACGGCGAAAGGCGCAAGTGGATGCGACGATTGCGGCACGTTCGTTGACTCCTCCGGCTCCCGTAGGGGCGATGGGTCCGTAAGATGCTTCTTGATCAGGATGATTATCTCGCAGTGTTTGGTCCCTTGCCGGGGCAGGTTCCGACGGCCCCTCCAGGGGCTTCGACATGGCAGCAGATTGCTCGCGGGTTTTCATCTGGTGTTTCATTTGGTCTTGACAAACCCTTGGGGCTACGCCCGTATGAGGAAGCTGGCCCCGGGGGGTGGCCAGAAACTCTGTCAAGTCTTGCCGGGATGGGAGTTGGGTTTACTCCGCTGACTCGTGCCGCAGGGATGGGGGTGGCTGGGGCAGGGGCTATCTTCCCGAAACTGCTTGCGGCTGGAGTGCGACCAGGGGCGGCTGCAACCACGATGTTGAAGCCGGGGTTCGGAGCCCTGCCAAAAGCCCTTTCTGATGCTGGTCGGCTGAGTACCTATGCCCTCTCAGGGGCCGCAGGAGCCACGCTGCCGGAACTTGTGGAGCCAGAGGCTCGTACCCTACCAGGAACAGTCATACAGACGCTTCTGGGGGCAGGGCTTGGCGCAGCTGGGGCTCGCATTGCCGGGGTGAAATGGCGGGGAGCGGCTGGAACAGCCGGAACACGGGCTACAGATATTTTATCCCCAGCACCTGGGGTTATTGGGGCAACGGAACAGTTGATTCAGGATTCTTCTAAAACGGCAACAGAGGCATTGCGTGCAATTCGTTTAGAGATGGCGGATGTGACGGCGCAGATTGCGAATGCGCCGAATAAGCGGATTAAGAAGGATTGGCAGCTCTACAAGCGGACCCTTCAGAATCGAATAGATTATCTGGAGCGACGGTCAGGTGCGGTGCATCCTCCGACTGGTCCAATCCAGGAGGATGATCTTGCCGCGTTGCGCCGGGTGCAAGCGAGTGTCCCTCCAGAGGCTGCTGATCTCGAGGCCCTTCGACAGTTTGGACAATCAGGGGAATTGGCACGGGGGATGTCTTTGAAACCACCGGCCCTTGGTGGTCCTGAGGATCTTGCATTGCGTCAAGTGCAAGCGGGAGTTTCAACGGCGGGAGATCCGCTGGCAGTATTTGGTCCAACGGCACAGGATTATTCAAAGGTGTTTGGCAAGGGACCTGCGGTTGGACAAACGCAACTCCCCTTCGGGCGGGGTGGCGGAGGGGTCAGTCAAGCGGAGCAGATGCTCGAGCGGGTCGGGATTGCAAAAGCCCCCATGATTTCGAATGAAGCCGTTCGTACGATGGTGGGTCAGATGTCTGATGAACAGGTGTCAATGTTTTTGAAGTCAATGGGAATGTCAACGAACTTGGCTGCGGCTGAAGCGCGTTCGTTACTTGGAGAATTACTGAGTCGGAAGGGGTTACCTGTTGCGCCAACTCCATGGAATCCTCCGACTCCTGGATCGGTTCCAGCTCCGCTCAATCTCGCACTTCGATACGGGGTGACAGAGTCAGAACGGCAACGTCTGGTTGGGCGGGCGTTGGCTGGACCTGGGCGCGTGCTGAAGGCATTGAAAGGACCATTTGAATCTCCGACGTTCCCTCCTGGAGTAACCCCAGTGGCGAATCCATTGGTGAATCCAGATATTGTGCGACCTGAGGTTCTTGAGTCTGGATATTCAATTCTGCGAAGTGGAAGGGGTCAAACCCTTCCTTCGTCGGTGAGTCGGGCGGTGCGAGTCGCCAATGATGTGCCATTCCCTGAGATTACCAATCTTCCTCCAATTTCTGGTGGGTCTGGTCGTCTTGCGTCTGAGACACCTGTGCTTCGGGCGTCTGGGTACTCAAACTCGAAGATTGTTCAAGCACTCGGGCAGCGAGGGTGGTTGCCTGTGAGCTGGGTTGTTGCTGGAACAGCGGGAGAGAGAATCATCAATTTGCTGACACGAGCGGATGGGACACAGGCTCGTGTTGTGGAATCATTTTTTAACGAGATACCAGGGGCAATGAAGTGGGCTCCTGAGACAATGAAAAAGGTGAGTCGAATTTTCTATCAAAATATGTTGCGCCCGGAGGAGGAGTTTTATTCAATGTTGCAGCGAGAGGCCCCCGAGGCAGTGGGGGAATCTGTCTCGAAATTGCGTGATGTGATGGATCGAGTGTTTACCAGGTACGTTGCTGACGGGGTAATTCGTCCAGAGCAGCGGATGACAAATTATCTTCCAGTGTATCGGGATAAGTTACGTGTTGTGGCGTCTGGTGAACTTCAGATCGAACGAGGGACTGGGTACCAGCCCGTTCCTATTGAGGACTTAATTCGGGCGCGTGCTCCGGTTTCGACGCGACGTCGATCTATCATGACGCCGGAGGATTATCCTCAGAATATTCCGTTTGCGGAAACGTTGAAGCTCTATGCGACGCAATATGGTCGTCATGTGGCTGTGCGTGAAATTATGCCAGAATTAAAGGCTGCGCTTGCAGAGATCAAGGACCCTGCAATCAAGCAGTATATGGCTGAGCATGTGAACTACTGGCTTGGGGCATCCGGAAAACCAACGTCGGAATTCTGGCGACGAATGCGAGAAGTCCAGTTTGTTCGCACGATTGGGTTCTCCATTCTGTCGCCGTTTGTTAATACATTGCAGCGATTGAATACGTTTGCCGTGGTCCGTCCATCAGCATTTTTCCAGGCTCTAACGGATACACGGAATCCTGAGCGAATGGCTCTGGTACAGAAAGCTGGATTGAATATTGAAGCTGACGTTCTGCGGAAACTTGGGATTGAGGAATCTATCGAATCAACAGGGGCCGGGAAGTTTTGGGATAAGTTGGTGCGGGTCAGCGGGAAGATGTTCTCTGCATCGGAACGTGGAAATAAGACGCATGCGTTTCTCGCGGGATTGCGCGAAGGGGAAGCGCAGGGGATTGTTGATCCACGTGAGTTGACTGAGTTTGCCCGGAAGGTGATGAATGAGACACAGTTTATTCATTCACGGGCGAATATGGTTCCAAAGTTTCGAGGTGATATCTGGCGGACGGTTGGCCAGTTTCAGACATTCAGATTGAACCAGACCCATTTTATGCTCCGGCTCTTTGAAGAGGCTCAGCAAGGGGCGACAAAGGGCGAGTGGAATCGGACATTACCGTTTATCAAATTCTGGGTTCCCTCGTTGATTCTGGCTGGTGGAGCTGGGCTCCCGCTTGGACAGTGGGGGGAAGAAGAAGCGACACGGTCCATCTGGAAGCGAGCGATGACAGTTCCTGGGCTTCCGGAATTGGTGTTCGGGGTTTCATTGCAGCATCAATTGGGACTCGGGACAATTGGAGCCGAGGATTTAAACTCGTGGATGTTCTATTTGCCAGGGCCTTCGTTCGGGCATGTTCAAGGGTTGCTCGGACTTGGGTGGGGAAAATCAGCTGGTCGTGGATTTGACATGAGTACGGCGGGCCGTCCGCTGTCTCCTCAGGAACGAGCTGGGTTGATCGCACAGTCTCTTCCGGGTGGGGTGCAACTCAACCGAATTATGACAGCGTTACGGCTTGTTCAGAATGATGGACAGTTTCGTCAAGCACTCGATATGAGTGAAGCATTTGGATTGCAGCCATCAGATGGCGGGATGCTTTCGAAAAATGCCGTGGATTTGCAGCAGATCATGCTTCAGGCGGCTGGGATGCCTCCGGCGTTCCGTGAACGGGAACGCTATACTGCCGAGAGGGTGACCGGGATGGAACAGGACTTGGGCGCAGCACGGCGGAAAGCCGCAGAGTTTCTTGCGGTTGGCCGACATGTTGAAGCGATGCAGGAGATGGAAAAGTTTAATGAACGGTACAAGGATGTTCTTCCTGGGCCCGTCTATGATATTGGGCAGCAGGCGATTCGCAATGCCAAGATGCGGCGTGTGATGCCTCCAGGGCAGGTGACCCGGATGCCGGTCGGGTTACGGACTTCGGAATATGCGTTTGGTCCGCCTCCATCTCTGTGGGCCACGTTAGCCAGCGAGGTGAACCCGTGAGCCAAGTTATAAGGGTGGAATGGCAGGAGTATCATGCGGGGACAACGCGAAAAGCGCCCTGTGGACAATGTGAGACCATGTCTTCGTGGCATCCAAAGGGCTGGATGTTTCGATATATTCCAACTCCAGGGGGGGATAAGCATGCGTCCAAAGTCAAAACAGAGCGTCGGTGCCCTTCGTGTTTTGCAATGATGCTACGTGAGGGATATGCATATGGCAGAGAACGAACAGCCGATTAATGGTTCTCGGTTTCGTGTTCCAGCCATGAAGTGGTCCACTCTGGTTTTTTGCATGATCTTGGTGGTACTGGTGGGACAAACGTGGTTAGTGTGGCGAAATATTGAAGAATGGGGCATGGCACGTACGGCGCAGGCAGGCATCTCAAAGCGGGTTGCCGACGATCGAGACACGATGAAAACAAACAATGAGCGCATGTTTAACGAGTTGAAATTGCAGACCTTCAATAATGCATTGCCAACAGATGAACAGCGGCAGATGCTCGTCACGCTGTATTGGCGTCTCGATGAGGATACACGTAAGCAGATATCAGGACTTGGCTTATTGAGTTTGAAACTTCGAGGGTTGAATGTTATTGGGGAGCAGCAGTCGCAGGGGCTTCAACCCCAACGACCCCATCGGGGACTGGCACCATGACTTGGGAGGGCCGGGAATAGGTAACCACGATGGCTCAACTTGTCTTCCGGAATCCGAACGCCCAGAGCGAGAATCAGTCATACCGGCGCAACACGTACTTCTTGCGCGTCGGCGGGCTGAACTCCATCGAAGTGCGCGCCAACACGATCGGGGGTGGGCCGATGGCCGTGACAGCGGACGTCCGGTTCACCCTTGACGGCACACCGATTACCGCCTGGATCTCGAGCACGGCTGGGGTGTGGCGTGCGGCGTGTGACTGGCGCACCGTCTCGCCTGGTTCACACTGGCTCTCATGCGAGGACCTGCTCGGTCAACACGTCGCGGAGGGCATCGAGGTCACGGTGGATAACGGTGGCGGGCCCGTCGTAGGCGAGCAGGATATCTGGACCGGGCCTACGAATTATGCCTTGCGGAACAACGTCTGCTCTGTTGGCGGGGTCAAGGTTCGTTACACGCCAGGCGTCGGCCCGCGCCCCGACCCGCTCATCCCACGTGCTGGGACGCCTTACGCGACACGCCTTCCTACGTCATCGCTGTGGGTCGAGCGTATGGCAATGGCGGTCCCGAAAGACTCACTTGCGAGGTTTACCGACACGCCTGGTGGATACGTTTGTGTCAAGCCGCGCCAGGTTTACGCCTGGTTCGACAAGGCGGGGAGCATCGTGCCTGGGTTCAAAGATGGCTCGCGGAATGTAGGGAACATCGGCTACGTGTGGCAAGCCGTCGTCGATCGGAGGGACAACAGCTTCGTCGGCTGCAACGTGGGCGGGCGCATTCTACGCGTGGATCTTTCCGGGCACGTGACGACTGTCCTCGGTCGCCGGCTGAAGGCCGACCGCCTGATGCCGTACCACGACACTGTGGACTCGGATTGGTGGGCGAAGTACTCCGCGTGGCATGAGGCGCACTACGAGCAGGTCGGGATGTGGTTGGACGGGCCTGCGGGGCTCAACAAGCCGTGGTCGGTTATCCAATGCCCTCGGTGGGGTGACGACTGGTACGGCGGCGACACGTTGAACCACAGGGTGTTCTACGCGATCGAGGACCCCGCTGACCGGACCCGCCCATGGACAGCCCGCACCTACGCCGGCTCGCGCACGAAGGAGGCGGGCCACCGGGACGGGCCTCGACACCTCGCCCTCTTCAACCAGCCATGGGGCGTGGTGATGAAGACGGTTCATCCCGAGTACAGGGACGGGCTGTCGTGCGACCTCTACGTGACCGACCGCGAGAACAACTCTCTCCGCAAAATCAATGCGCAGGACGGAGCCGAGGGCGAGGGACCCGTCGAGACGGTGGTCAAGAGCATCGTCAATCCCACCAACGCCGAGCTCGGCGTGCGGGCAGACGACGACGTGTCGAGCACCCAGGAAGCCGGGCCCGCCGCGCTTGCGGCGCTCCGTGCCAAGTACCTCAAGGACGGGCCGTTCGGCGTGTGCTCCTATGTGCGCCCCGAGGCCATCGACTGGGCGGACGAGGATAAAACGGCGCTCATCACGGTCGAGCGGTACACGTTTGCCATCCGGAAGACCGACCTCATGGCCGGGACGGTCAAGACGCTTGCGACGGTGAAGGCCGACGCGAACACGCGGAACCCGGGGCTCGCCGTGGACGTGCACGGGGTGGTCGGCCCGAAGGGCGACATCTTTGTGGCGTTCTGGGGGCAGCAGCAGAACTACCGATTTTCAGCGACTGGAGAGTACAAGGGTGCGTTCTTCCCAGAGGGTCTGGCGTGGCAGGATCGGCAGCTTACCAATGGCCCGCTTGACAAGCTGATGGCGGTTCCGTATCTGTCAGCGGTCGCTATCGGGAACGATGGGTCGATCTGGGGCAACTGCACGGGAGCGGAGGCACTGTTTCGGGTTACGAAGAGGCAACCGAGTGACATCGTTCCGAATATGCCGTTGTACCTTCGCGGGCACGGGCTTTGGCATTTCGGGTCGCGGCCTGCAATCTACTCGCTGCGTGGTGCGGCATGTCAGGACCAGCTCGGCGGGCCGGTAGCTGCGGAGCTCGCTGTTCTGTCAGACGTCGAGTTCTCGGCGCTCGCAGCGAATGGGTTCGGAACGGGGACGGATATGGGAGCTGACGTTCCCGCGCTGCGTGAGTATCTGCGGCACTGCTCGGTCGGGTCGGCGATTGGGACACCCGCACCGCCCCCACCTCCACCGCCCCCTGTGGAGCCACCGGACGTGGACATCGTGACGCGCCCTGGACTCAGGATCAGGGTTAACGGAGTCGTGGTCTGATGCCTCGTAGTGAGTGGGACGGACAGGAGCGTCGGTCCTCGTTAACGATATCAGGGCCCGGGAAATGGCGGATGGTTTTTGTTGGCACGAGCGGGGCGGCTCTGTGGCTCAGTGTCGGTATTATCATTGGCTTGCTTGCGGCTCTTGGTGCCTTTATGGGGATCAGTTCATGAGCGAATCATTGTTATTGAAGTGTCCCGTGTGTACTGCTGATCAGTGGCAGCAAACACACGTGCAATGGAATGAGTGGGAATGTGTCATGTGTTTGACACAAACACGGTTAGTGGATGGCATTATGGACATGTGTCCGCCAAAAACTTTGTTACCAGGTGTCGATGATCAAAAAATGTTACGTATTTTGAATCATAGATTGGAGACATCTGATGCGCTTGATTACCGATGAGGTATTGGCGACGTTGGTTATTTGGCAAGAAAGTAGAGGAGAGCCTTATACAGGTAAGGTCGGAGTCGCCGAGGTGTTGCGAAATCGAACCAAATTAAAATATATGAGTGATGGGACGATGGCCGGAACCGTATTATGGAAACAACAATTTAGCGGAATGAATGCGGGAGATCCGAATAGAATTCCTTCATTCAAATTGGATGATCAAGATCGAGTTGTTCAAGAGTGTTTTCGTGCGTGGGAGGATGCGTGTACTGGATCGAATCGTGTTCGTGGGGCTGTTCATTATTTGAATGTGAAACTGACAAAGGTTCTTCGTGGTGGTACACTACCACTATGGGCGGCTAAACCTGGGGTACCCGGTGAGCTGAATGACGCATTGGTTTTAGCAGTGATCGGGAATCACACGTTTATTCGAGCATTGTAGGAGGCAGGGATGGGTGATTCTGATTTCGTCGGACGTCTCTTTGGACAGCCCGGATCAATGCGCCAGCAACGGCGTGCTACGGGTCCACGACCGTGGGAACAAAGAAATATTGCGGGTGTTTCTGGTGCAAATCAACCTGACTTTGCCCCTGGGAATCCAGGATTATGGACGCCAGGATCTGGTCCAGCAGGCAGTCAGACGTATCATCCGTTTAATTTGACGCCAGCCGTTCCACAACCTGATGTCACTGGGTGGAATCGTCAGTCGCCTCCGCAGTTGTTTTGGCCGAATCGGGATGTGAATCAGTTCCCTGTCTGGCCGTATCCAGGGCCGTCTCTAATTGAACCCCCAGTGGTTCCACCTCCTGGTGGCGGAACAGCACCGCCTCCCGGTGGGACGATTCCACCTGGGTATCCGCCCGGCACACCACCAGGGGTTGTTGGGTCATATCCGCCCAGTGCATTTGGTCCGCAACCAGGGCCATCAACTGGAGCTGGAGGGGATACTGGCGAGGATTCGTCCGGACCGCCCGGAGGTGGTGGGACTGGTGGCGGATTTGGATTCGGCGGGTTCTCAGTCTCTCCAAACTTTTCAGGGCGAGGAATTAGTTTTGGTGGAGCGTTAGGACAAGGACTTGATGCGTTAGGTCTTGGCCCTGTTGCAAGCAACGTTGCGAATGTGGCGTTATCGGTGTTGGGAGGACCGTTTGCTGGAATTGTCAATGCCGGATTGGGCGGAATTATTGGAGGTGTTCGTGGGTATAATGCAATGCAGAATTTGAATTTATTATCTATGCTTGCTCGGGCTCCACGTTCAAGTGTGGGAGATGTTGATCCGAATATTGGATTAACTCCGACGCTTAATGATCTTGCTGTTCAAGCGGAGCATGGAGGAACAGGAGAAACGGGACCTCCGGGAATTGATACAGGAGTCACTGGGCCAACAGGTGTGACGAGTGGACAATCAGGCGAACCTGGTGGCCCTCCTGGGGATGTGGGAGTGAGTGGTGGTGGGGGTTCTGGGGGCGGTGATGGGCCTGGGGGCGGAGGTCCAGGCGGTGGGGGTGGCGGCGCAGGTGATGCGAGTTCTGGTCCAGGAGATCCTGGGGGGCCGTTTCATCGTGGTGGGATGATTCCAAATCGTGGGATGTCACAGCTTGAGACCGTTCCGATTACGGCTAAAGAGGGTGAGTTCGTGGTTCGCCCCGAGGCAGTGAGGAAGTTTGCTCCGATCCTTGAGTGGATGAATAACGCACCGAGCCAGGCCAGTCCAGAGCATCTCATTCGATTGATTGCGATGGCAAAGACAATGGATCAGCATCGAGGGCGTGCCTAATGGTGGCTGCGTGGATATTAATTATTACGTTGTCACTCCCATCATTTGGTGGGCCAATCGTGATTACGGTGACGACACAGACAAAGGCAGGGTGTGAGAAATTCCGGAGTATGGTCGTGAAACAGTTTCAAGAATTGCTGATTCCAGATACGGGACTCAGTAAGTGCCTGGAGATCATCCCGTAGCGCCTCTGTACGGGCCACAGTTGGCTCAGGAGCGACGATCAGTGATAAACCAAGGGGATGATAGCCTCCCACGGTTGATTGGCATTGGTGGGGCCTCTGGGTCAGGGAAGGATGTCGTGGCCTCTTACTTGGTCGAACATCATGGATATACTCGCCTTGGATTTGCCGATGCGTTGAAACAGGAAGTCATTAAGAAGTTTCGAGGGACATTGATTGTTCATTTGTTTGATGTTGGTTGGATCTATCCTTCTGATCCACCTGATACTGTGCAACAAGCCTTACAAGAAATTGTCTGGCGTCATCGGACGCCTCTGGTTCGATGTTTATTACAGGAAATGGGGACGAATGTTCGACGGGCTGACGATCCAGGATACTGGGTGACCCGGTGGTCTCGACAGTGGCATCAGATCAAAGCATCGGTACGGGTAGTTGTTCCAGATGTGCGATTCGAAAATGAATGCTCGGTGATTCGTGAACAAGGCGGGATATTAATTCGGGCGGTGCGTCCAGCTCATTGTGAACCTGAGTTGATCCATACGCATGTCTCTGAACATTTGGCAACATCGGATGGCATGTGGGATTTGACACTTCACAATACTGGGACATTGAAAGAGTTTCAGGCACTAATCGCGGTAGAGCTCTTGAGTAAGATGAAAGTATCGGCAGGCATCCCCAAAGAGTAGTTTCTGTCCAAAGCGAGCCACCCACACGGGGTCACCCTGACCGATGTAGGCGGCATAATCTCCAATCGTTCCTTCCACCAGTACAATCGTAAGGGTGCACGTCTCTCCATCTTGTTTTGGGTAGTATTCAGCCGTTTGACTGATGATTTTCGGATTCATTTTTCAGACTGTCTGTCAGAACTAAATTCGGCACAGTCTTGCTCATTCGTCGTAGGGTCGCAACAGAAATGTGTTCTGTTCAAGTGTTGAACCAATAAAGAACTTTGGTAATCGCTAACGTTTTCACTGCTAACTGATATTTTTTCATTGCATAATGTGCATTCATAGCTGTAGCATGCGCCTCCTTCAATTGCATACACGCATACCCATTTAATCATTGATAAAGGCTCCCTTGAATGCCCACAGGGACCCACGGCGGGAAAGATGCCGACGTGTGCGTTCCATCATGAGCGGTTTTGTCCGACGTTCTTTAGTGCGACGGTCTTCAATGATGCGAATTCCAGGTTGATTTTCAAAGTGCTGAGCCAGCATGGTTGTAACGGATGGGTTGTACCGAGGAGCGACGAAAAGAATCACGGTGGTCTCCCTATTATGTTTTGTTTAGATTTAATCGTTGTCGGGCTCCGTCCCAGCATTCTTGTATGTCTTCAATCGGCATGAGGCAGGCGGCAAGTTCACGAAACTGTTCTTCGTTGCCGTGGCGGGCTAATTCTACGAGTTCTTTTGTGGTGTTATCATCTGTGATTCCATCGCGTTGTTCCATACAGGGAGGACATGGGCAAAAGACGAATGTTGGTTCAGCTACAGGTGGCCACTCATCATCTAACAACGTAATAACAAGGGGCACCAAGTTCAGAGGAAACAAAGTATTCATAATTGTTTCGTGTGTTTCTTCTACCGGTGGCATTCTTTTGCCTCCCTTTTACTTTTACGTCCACGTTTGATTCCTATGTTCAGAGCTTCTATTGGTGTTGGGGGATGCATGCCAAAGATTGGATGTCTGGTACGAAATAAACGGTTGACACGTTGTTGTACTTCATCACTGAAATATCCGGCGTAATATCCAAGGTTTTCTCGTTCAATGGCTTCAGCTTTTTCTCTGGACGTTCCATGGAGCATATTATGCTGGACGCATGCTTCAAAGTAGGCATCAGCATCATCTTGTGTTTCAATCTTCATTGCCGGATTGTACTTATCACAGTAGGTAATAACTTTGGGAAGTGTAATGGCTATCATTATTTCTTCTCCTGTCTTTTTTCTTGTGTATTGTCCATGGCTTCCATGAACCATTCATGGTTAGTTCCACGGCGGATGATGAAGCTTCCAAGGGAATCCTCATGCTCAATGCAGTATCCGTATTTATGACACACGTCTACAATCTCCTGAAGGAATTTATCTAATTTCTTATTCTGAACATATTTCAGTTTTGTTGGGGACCAATGTTTTTGCATGCGTTATTCTCCTTTCATGTGTGGATGAATGGTTTTTGAGAGCCCCAGCCATAGCTCCACGTCGGCCATGACATAGCTGGCTGCGTTTCGATGGCCTTGGCACGGGATATACGCGGTGTCTCCAAGTCGGCAAGTGTCTGGATCGCCCAGGCACATCGCAAGTGCAAGGACATCAGGGTCAACAAGTTGCTGCCGCATCCACTCCCGCACAGCGGTGGCGAGGGTATCTGTCAAGGGCATCCAGTCGTCGCAGTCATGCGGAGCCGCAGTGTCAGCGCAGCATCGGGCGGGGTGAGCCACAGCAGGTTGCCCACATTTTTTGCACAACACCTTCGCCAGCGCGACCTCGAGGGAGTCAGTCGGCGGAGTCATCGGTGGCACCAGCACTTGCAGTGACGCCACCTGCATGTTTGGCAGTGGCACCAGGAAGGCTTCATCCCTTCTCTCCTCGCGCCTGAATGGCGGTGAGCAACTCGCCGAGCTGAATTGCGTCCTTTCGACTCAGGAACCCGGAGAACCACAGATTTTTCGGCCATTCCTCCTGTTCGCTCATGCGGATCAGAATTTCTATGACCGCCCGCTCCTCTCGCCTCGCTTCCGAGGCGAGTAGATCTACGCGGCCAAGCACGTCCTGCGCGCTGATCCCACCCGCGTCTGCCCCGAGCAGCCCAAGCCCCCGGTGGATCGCGGCGAGCATGGCTGCCCCGTTTTCCGCCTCGCGCTTCCAGTGGGCGCTTGCCTCCTCGGCGAAGGTGCGGAGGGCAGTGGCCAGCTTCCCGGCGAGTTCATCCGCGACATCTTGTACGTCCCTAATGGCTCCGATCCACTCAAACGTGTCCCAATCAAACCAGGTGCCGGCGATGTCGATCCCGAGATGGCCGTCGCCGTCCGACAGCACCCTGACGAGTCGCTGCGCTAGCTCGTCCGCTCGGTCACTCATCGCGTCCCTCCTCGATTTTCTTTATATCTGGTTGAGGTTCGAGCCATTTCGTAAGAAGCCAGTTTCGCAGGCTTCCACAGCATGGACACGGAAGCATGGAAAGGAGGTAGAGTTGTTCACAGTCCAGGCAGATAAGTGTATTGTCAAGGGGTAATGTATTGGTGTTCATTACGGAGCGTTCTGGATCGACATGGATTCATGCGTGAGTGAATCATGTTTGATCTCCTGTTGCACTGGCGGTGTTAGGTGCTCCGCAGGCGGAGAAGGTATTGAAAGTAACAATCCAATTGCATTGAGGGCAATGATCGCCCAATTGACAGCTTCCAGGATTCCCATGGTTGGTTACCTCGGTCTCTTGGTAATGCGAAATGGTGTTGTCCCAGAAACGATGGCTCCGTAGTGATCGCGGGGTGGGGTCTTCTTTGGGGCACATCTGGAGTGTACTTGTCCTTGAGAAAGTGTGTGCTGATTTATCCCAGGCTTATTCTTGAGTACGTATCCTGCGCGCATGACCAGAGTTTGTAATGACTTATTTGATAGAATGATATTGACTTTGTCAAAATCAACCACTTGGACCATGTGTTCCATCTCCTTGGGGATGTAGGCTCGTTTTCCAGGATCGAGAATGAGGAGTGTTGTGTTCATTGGAGTTGTCTCCGTGTATGAAGTTGAGCGTAGCGAATGAGCAGATCTGCCAGTGAGGCGATGCGCTCGTGACAGATACATTCGCACAATCCAGCGAATTGAGGATCAAGATTTGGCATGATACAACAGGCACAGTCCTGTGTTCCATCACCGGTCCCATCCCAGCACAGTAACCAACGGTGTGTCTCTGTGGGACCTTTCCGTTTTGCGTCAAGGAGATCGTGAGCCCATTTTTCAATGAGTTCTATGGCTTGTTCACGGTCTGTCATTTTTGATCCTTGTTAGGGTTTGATGAATCGTGGTTTTGTCAGTTCGGATTGTGCTCCTCCTTCCTGGTCTTTTTGTTGGTCAATATATTCATCAAGATCTTGGGTGAAGAACTCAGCGGCTGCCGTTGTATTGAGACAACTGTCTACGAGTGCCCGTTTCTTTGCCATTTTCAAGGTGGTGTTGTGTGTGAGGTCTGGAGAAACTGCTCGGTCTTTGAGACGCATCTCTCTTCCAGACCAGATCAGGGATGAGCATGAGCCTAATCCGTGTCCTTGTACTTGTTCTCGACGGCTCACTTTGGCTTTGATCACGAGAGTGTACTTGGCCCCGGGGTCAAGTA
>Ga0208957_1000056_pt1 | contig 95846 bp, 93 predicted proteins | sample RifOxyA1_FD_184029 | JGI IMG/M metagenome (GOLD analysis project Ga0208957, IMG submission 184029) | Groundwater microbial communities from Rifle, Colorado - Rifle Oxygen_injection A1 (SPAdes) | ecosystem: Environmental > Aquatic > Deep subsurface > Groundwater | place: Rifle, Colorado, United... | reverse complement strand
ATGACCTGGATGGGCGGCAAGGACCGCTGGCGCACCATGCCGTGGATGGTGCTCGGGATCACCGTGCTGATCGTGCCGCTCGGCGTGGTGAACATCTACTTCATCATCATCCAGCCGATCCTGCTCGGCACCTGGTGCACGCTGTGCCTGGTCGCCGCGCTCGCGATGACGGTGATGATCCCGTACCAGCTCGACGAGTTCGTGGCGATGGGGCAGTTCCTGCTGTGGGCACGCCGCCAGGGCAAGCCGTTCTGGCGCACCTTCTGGATGGGCGACGCGATGGAGGGCGGCACCGAGGACACGTCGAAGGGGCTGCTCGGAACGGTGCGCGAGATGACCGCGGAAGCCGGGCGCGGCATCAGCCTGCCCTGGATGCTGCTGGCGAGCGTCGCGATCGGCGTCTGGTTCATGTTCACGCGGCTCACATTCGACAACGCCGGGACCATGGCCGACAGCGACCACCTGGTCGGCTCGCTGGTGGTGGTGTTCTCGATCATGGCGCTCGCCGAGGTCGCGCGCGCGGTGCGCTTCATCAACGTCGCGTTCGGCGCCTGGCTGATCGCGGCGCCCTGGCTGCTCGACGGCGCGGGCTCGCCGCTCGCGGCCTGGAACGGCGTCGTCGGCGGGGCGCTCCTGATCGCGCTCGCGATCCCGCGCGGGCCGGTCAAGGATTCGTACGCAGGCTGGGACCGCTATGTCGTCTAGCCGCTTCCGATCATTGGTGCGCAGCGAGGCGCTTCCAGGTGAAGTGCTCGTACACGCCCGACCAGTACGCGCCGAAAGCGAACGCAAACAGCAGCTCCTCCGCGGGCAGACCGAGAAGTTTCACGCCGGAAATCGCCCCCAGGTTCCAGACCCGGTCGATGTAGCCCGGCGAGAGTCCCTCCAGCCCCCAGAGAAAGAGGGCGTAGTAGACCAGGAAGAGAAGTCCGCCGATCCCCGTCTTGGCCGTGAGGTCGGGCCGGCAGGCGACGCTGGCGACGGCGCCGACGGCCATCGCGGCGATGGCCGGATAGATCGGGTTCCAGCCGAAAAGATAGAGCGGTGGAAAGGCCAGGAGCGGCGCGGCGATCGCCCACCGATGGTAGCGATGTCTTGGGGCGGACATTTCCCCGCTGTCCATGGGGCGCGCCGCGCGCCCGGTTGCGATGTTGTAGAGCACGGCCGCGATGCCGCCGATCCCGAAAGAGAAAATGGGGCTCTCGATGTCGAAGCCCGTCCGGTGCGCCAGATCGAACAGGCTGGGCGGGTCCCAGTACGCCGGCACGAAGAGCGGCTCGGTGAGGCCGAAGGGCGCGGTGAACGCGGCGGCCCAAAGCATCGCCCGGCGATGGGCGGGGAACGCCGCATACAGCAGCGCCCAAGGGATCAGGAATGCGCAGGACCACACCAGCCATACGTACTGTTCCGGAATCATGCGATGTCCCCGAAGCTGTCTCGGAACAGTATTGTGCGCGCGAAACCGGATCGGAGCGCCTGCCCGCAGGGAGTTCTCACACCCAAAGCACAGGAGGGCCAGGACCATGAACAGGACCACGAAAACCGTTCTCGCAACATTGGGCGTCGGCGCGCTGCTCGCCGCGCTCGCCGCGTTCGCCGTGATCTACTCGGGCGTCTTCAACGTGGCGGCGACGGTCGAGGACGCGCCGCCGCTGCGCTCGGTGCTGGTCGCCACGCGCGAGGCGTCCATATGGCGCCATGCGCGCGACATCCAGACGCCGCCGCTCGGCGGAGCCGGGCAGATGGAAAGGGGGTTTCGCATCTACCGGGAGTGGTGCGTCATGTGCCACGCGCCGCCCGGGCGGCCGGTGCCGCCGATGGCGAAGGGGCTGAACCCGGAAGCGCCAGCCATGGTGGAGGAGGTAGAGGAGATGAGCCCTGCGGAGCTGTTCTGGGTGACCAGGAACGGTATCCGGTTCACCGGCATGCCCGCCTGGGAGGCGTCGCTGAGCGACACCCAGATATGGGACGTGGTGGCATTCATGAGGACGCTGCCCCGGATGACGCCCGCGGATTACGACGCTTTGGAGCGGCGCTTTCCGCCCGCGCCACCCAAGCAAAGATGATCTCTCGATCGCAACGCATTGCCGAGTCTGTCGAGGCCCCGGTTTATCGAATCCACGGAAAAGGAGGTAATCAAATGAATGCGAGACTCATATCCCTGTCCGCACGGATCGCGGCGTTGCTTGCGCTGCCGCTGCTGGCGCTTCTCTTCCCGAACCTTGCCCACGCGGTGCCCAGCTTCGGGCGTCAGATGGGGGTGGAGTGCGAAGTCTGCCATACCGTCTACCCGCAACTCACGCCGTTCGGCCGGCGCTTCAAGCTCGGCGGCTACGCCATGGGCGCCCCCAAGCCGGCCGACGCCCCGTTCTTCGACAAGGTGCCCCTTTCGGCGCTGCTCCAGGTTTCGCGCACGGCAACGAAGAACACCGATACCCCCGGCGCCACCGGCGCGGACTTCCCGCGCGACCGCGACACCTTCATCCAGGCCGCCGGTCTCTATTACGCCGGCAGGATCACCGACCGCTCGGGCGCTCTGGCGCAATACAGCTACGACGGCGTCGAGCGCAAATGGGCGATGGAGATGTTCGACGCCCGCTATGCCGACAGCACGACGCTCGGCGGCAGGGAGCTGCTCTGGGGGTTTACCCTGAACAACGCGCCAACGCTCTCCGACATCTACAACAGTACCCCGGTGTGGGCCTTCCCGCATACCGCCTCGGTATCCGTGATGCCCAATGCAAGCCCGCTCGTCGACATGGGCCTGATGAGCCAGGTGGGGGGCGTCGGCGCATACGGTTTGTGGAACGATCTCCTCTATGCCGAGTTCGCCCTCTACCGTAGCGCGGACAGCGGCATCTTCCGCCCGCTGGCGGCTGGCGTCGCGGTCGAGAACGTGGTGAACCGGACGGCGCCCTACTGGCGCCTGGCCTTGCAGCGCGAGACGGGGTCGCACAGCTTTTCGGTAGGCACCTACGGGCTGGCGGCCAGGATCGACGTCGACCCCGAGCAGCCGGAACTCGGCGCCGACCGTTTCCGCGACGTGGCGCTGGACGCGCAATACCAGTACCTCAGTGGCAACCACGCCTTCTCGACGAGCGCGACATGGATACGCGAGAAGCAGGACCGGGACGCAAGCTTCGGCCAGGGACTCGTCTCGAATCCCTCGACGGTCCTCAAGACTTTCCGGGCGGATGTCCACTACGTGTACCGCGGGACCTATGCCGGCATCCTGCAAGTCTTCGACACCCGGGGCGACGCCGACGAGCTGCGCTACAACACCGGCATGCCGGTCATGGGCAGCGTCAACGGCCGTCCCGACAGCCGCGGCTGGATCGCGGAGCTGGACTACCTCGCCGACGTGGATTGGATGCCTGTCGTTCAGCACGCGAAGTTCGCGCTGCGCTATACCGCCTATACGGAGTTCAACGGGGCGGGTAGCAACTACGACGGCTTTGGCCGCGACGCGAAGGACAACAACAGCGTCTTTCTGCTCGTTTGGTTCCTGCTGTGAGCGCGACAAAAGGATGAAGCAGGATGGACTCGAAAGGAGGTCGCGTGGACTTATCCTTACCGGCAAACGTCGGAGCGAGACGAGCGGAACGCATCGTGGCGCGCGTGTTCCGCGATTATTCCGGCAGCATGGCGGTGCGTCTGTGGGACGGCCAGACGCTCGCCTTCGGTGGCGGCGTGCCCGAATTCACCCTCGTCTTTCGCGAGCCCCGCGCTTTCCGCGACCTGATCCTGACCCGCGATCCCCTGCGCCTGGCCGAAGCCTATTTTCTGGGGAAGGTGGACGTGGAAGGCGATCTCTACGCCGCCCTGCGACTCAAGGATCATCTGCAATCCCTGCGTCTGTCCGCCTTCGAGAAGGCGGCCTTCCTGTCCGCAGCGCTTTTGCCGGGCGGCTCCGCGGAAGAGCGCGTCGGCGGCGCTGCGCCCGGCTGGCGCGCATCCCGCCTGGCGGGCAGGCATTCCCGGACGCGCGACCGCCAGGCCATCGCCTTCCACTACGATGTATCCGACGATTTCTACCGGCTCTGGCTGGACGAGCGGATGGTCTATTCCTGCGCCTACTTCGAGAAGGCGGACGAAGACATCGACCTGGCGCAGCGCAACAAGCTCGATCACCTCTGCCGCAAGCTGCGGCTCAAGCCCGGCGAACGCCTGCTCGACATCGGCTGCGGCTGGGGCGCGCTGATCCGCTGGGCGGCCGTGCATTACGGCGTAACCGCCCACGGCATCACCCTCAGCCGCAACCAGTATGAATACTGCCTGCGCCAGATCGCCGAACGGGGACTGCAGGGCCGGGTCGGCGTGGAACTCAGGGATTACCGCGACGTGGCAGGCGATGCCCAGTTCGACAAGATCGTCAGCGTCGGCATGTTCGAGCACGTCGGTATCAGGAATCTCCCCCTTTACTTCGGCACGGCCCGGCGCCTGCTGAAACCGGGCGGGCTGTTCCTGAACCACGGCATCACCCACGACAGCGAGGGTTGGCGCAAAAGCGTTTCGACCCAGTTCATCAACCGCTACGTCTTCCCCGACGGCGAGCTGGACACGGTGAGCAACGCGCAGCGCGCCATGGAGCGCTCCGGCTTCGAGATCCTCGACGTGGAGGCGTTGCGGCCCCACTACGCCCTGACCCTGCGGCATTGGGTGCGGCGTCTGGAAGCTGGCCGGGAAGAAGCATTGCGGCATGTCTCCGAACCGAGCTACCGGGTCTGGCGCCTGTACATGGCGGCCTGCGCCCTGGCCTTCGAGGCGGGTGACGCCGGTGTCTATCAGATTCTGGCCGGTAAAAGGGCCAGGGGGATGAACCCGGTTCCCTTGACGCGGCGGGATATCTATCCGAAAGGCGATGAATGAACCAGACCGTCCATGGCTATCTGCAAACCGGCCAAACGACCTGTCACGACTCAGGCGGCGCAGCGATTCCCTGCGCCGGCAGCGGCCAGGACGGCGAATTCCGCCGTGGCATCCCCTGGCCCGGGCCGCGCTTCGAAGGCCATGGCGAAGTTATCCTCGATCGCCTCACCGGACTCTTCTGGACGCGCAACGCCACGCCCGGCGAATTGCCCATGACCTGGCCGGAGGCGCTGGCATTCGTTGCCGCAATGAACCGCGAACGGGCGCTGGGGTTTTCCGGCTGGCGGCTGCCCAACCGGCGCGAACTGCGCAGCCTGGTGGGCCACCAGACCCGCCGTCCCGCGCTACCCGAGGGACACCCTTTCGCCAACGTGTTTGCCGGCTGGTACTGGAGCGCCACCAGCGCCGCCGGCGTCCCCGCCCATGCCTGGTACGTGGACATGGACGGCGGGCGCATGTTCTACGGCGGCAAGGATCAGTCCTTTTTGGTCTGGCCGGTACGGGGTGAAAGCCAGGTGCTGCCGGCCACCGGCCAGACGCTGTGCTACGACGACCGGGGCGCGGTCATCCCCTGCGCGGGAACGGGACAGGACGGCGAATTCCGCGCCGGTCTCCCTTGGCCCGTGCCGCGCTTTTCCGCTCGTGATGAGACGGTGATCGACCGGCTCACCGGACTCGTCTGGCGGCGCGCCGCGAATCTCGTGCCGGAGGGGGTGATCTGGCAGGAAGCGCTGGCGGCGGTGGCGCGCCTGAACCTGGACGAAGGGGGCAGGGGCTGGAGGCTGCCCAGCATCAACGAACTGGAATCGCTGGTGGACTGCGCCGCCGCCAACCCGGCCCTGTCGCCGGACCATCCATTTGCACAGGTACGTGATGTGTATTGGTCGTCCACCACCAGCCTGTACGAGCCAGACTGGGCCTGGGCGCTCTATCTGGACAAGGGCGCGGTAGGGGTCGGGCAGAAAAGCCAGGCACATTTTCACGTATGGCCGGTGAAGGAAAACCATGCGCAGCGATGAAACCGCGCCGCGATCATGGAGACGATGTCCAATGCAGCTTGACGGACGCGATCTATCAGGTGCGGGGCGCATCCAGGTTCGGTGTTCGTATACACCGAATAATGTAATTAACTTTGGAGAAACGACATGCGTAAATTCCGGACATTTCTGGCAGCCTTGATTGTGTTGAGCCTGACCGGCTGCGGCTACAACACATTGCAGAGCAACGACGAACAGATCAAGGCGAGTTGGTCCGAGGTCGTGAACCAGTACCAGCGCCGTGCGGATCTGGTTCCCAACCTGGTGAACACCGTCAAGGGTTACGCCGCCCAGGAAAAGTCGGTGCTGCTGGGCGTCACCAACGCCCGCGCCAAGGTCGGCAGCATCCAGGCGACCCCGGAACTCATCAACAACCCTGAGGCGTTTGCCAAATTTCAGGCCGCCCAGGGAGAGCTGTCGGGTGCCCTTTCCAGGCTGCTGGTGGTGTCCGAGAACTATCCGCAGTTGAAGTCGGACGCCAACTTCCGCGACCTGCAGGCGCAGCTGGAAGGCACCGAGAACCGCATTACGGTCGCGCGCAACCGCTACATCAAGGCGGTGCAGGAATTCAACGTGACGGTGCGCTCCTTCCCCTCCAATCTGACGGCGATGGCGTTCGGATACAAAACGAAGGCCAACTTCGCGGTAGAAAACGAAAAGGAAATCTCCAGGCCGCCCACAGTGGACTTCGGGACAGCGCCGGCCACGCCCCAAAGCAAAGCTCAGGGAGCCGCCCAGTGATGGCCATGAACATGGCAAGAGCGTTATTGCTTGCATACGCGCTTTGCTGGTCTCTCGTGGCCGGAGCGCAGGTCGCGGTCCCGCCCTTGAGCGGGCGCGTCACTGACCAGACCGCCACGCTCACCGCAGAGCAGAGCGCCACCCTGGAACAGACCCTGCGGGCGTTTGAAGCCAGGAAAGGCAGTCAGCTCGCGATCCTTATCGTTCCCACCACCGCGCCGGAAGCGATCGAGCAATATGCCTTGCGCGTTGCGGAACAATGGAAACTGGGGCGGAAGAAAGTCGATGATGGCGCAGTCCTGGTCATCGCCAAGAACGACCGCGCGCTGCGCATCGAGGTGGGGTACGGTCTGGAAGGGGCGCTCAATGACGCCACCAGCAAGCGCATCATCAGCGAGATCATTACGCCGCGCTTCAAGCAAGGGGATTTCTATGGCGGGATTAGTGCCGGGGTCGACCGGATCATCCGCGTTATCGATGGCGAACCGTTGCCGGAACCAAAAGGAAAGCTCCCCGGCGACACCGCAGATATTCAGCAGTATGTTCCCGTCATATTTATTCTTGCGCTCGTGGTGGGCGGAGTGCTGCGCGCCGTGCTGGGAAGATTCCCCGGCGCGCTCGTGACCGGCGGGGCCGTGGCGTTTGTAGCCTGGTTGTTGGTCGGCGCGGTATCCGTTGCGTTGGTCGCGGGCGTGATCGCGCTGTTTTTCACGTTGCTGGGGGGCGGCATGGGCGGATACGGCATCGGCGGTCGTCATGGGGGATTCGGTGGAGGCGGGTTTGGCGGCGGCGGCGGTGGGTTTGGCGGCGGCGGCGCGTCGGGGAGGTGGTAAGGATGAACATCAAACGCATAGCGAAGCATCTGATGGTGACCCACTGGCAGGTCAACCGGGCTTTCCCCCGCCAAACCCTGATCGCGATCGAACAAGCAATCAAGGCGAGCGAGACCGCACACGTCGGAGAAATCCGCTTCGCGGTCGAAGGCGCACTGGACGTCGCGCCGCTCTTCAAGGGGCAATCCGCGCGAGAACGTGCGATCGACCTGTTTTCGCAACTGCGGGTGTGGGATACCGAACACAACAACGGCGTACTGATTTATCTGTTGCTCGCCGACCGCGACGTCGAGATTGTCGCCGATCGCGGAATCCACGCGAAGGTGGGCGCGCAGGGATGGGAGAAGACGTGCCGCAAGATGGAAACTGCCTTTAAACAGGGGAGTTATGAAGGGGGCGTGGTCAGCGGCATTCAGGCGGTGACGCGGCATCTGGCGGAACATTTTCCCGCTGTCGGCGCCACTCGGAATGAGTTGCCGGACAAACCGGTGGTGCTATAGCTCAACCATGCGATGCACCGTGCCGGCGGTGGTATCGGCAGAGGTTTCAGGAGGGGACGGCTATGGAACAGCGCAACGAGATCACGTCAGGCAGACAGTCCGGCGCATGGTGCTCACGCCGCTGGACGAAGTTTCGCCATGCTGCCGCGGGTAGCGACGCTTGGCGCCCGTCTTCCGCGCAGTCCGGAGGCCAGATGAGGCGGCCGCTCGCAGGCTTGCGGACGGCGGTGGGCATCGCGCTTGCCGTCGCCGGCATTTCGCTCAATCTGCCGGCATGGCCGCAAGCGGTCGACCACAAGCCAAGATTGCAATCGCACAGCGCGATGGAGCACGAAATGGACCGCTTTCGTGCAGACCTCGCCGCTCTGCACGAGGCGATGAATCGCTTTCGCGAGCTTTGTCGTCGCGAGCGGCAGGCCGCCCTAAAGCCGCATCTGGAACGCGTGCGTGACAACATGGAGCGGGCACTCGCGATGGAAGAACAGATGCAGCAGGACCTCAACGGTGGCCAGATGGTGAGCGACAGCGACCTGCGGCACCGGATCAGGCTTCTCGGCGAGCAGGTGCGCATGCTGGTCGAGATGAACGCGTTGGCACTCGATGAAGCCGAGCGGCCCGACTGTTCCAATCCATGAACCGGGTGACGCTCGACTGCGGGCAGCGAGCGCCTGGATAAGGAGACATGGTGTCCGGCCTGAGAAGACTGTTCCAGATCGGCTTCGCGGTCTGGGCTTACCTGCTGGGGTGGCTGCTGATCCGCCTGCATCTGTGGCGACCGGCGGTGACGCCGGCGCAGCGGCTGTGCCGCACGGTCCAGCGGCTGGGGACGACGTTCGTGAAGCTCGGCCAAGGTCTGAGCCTGCACCGCGACCTGCTGCCGGACGAGTACATCCGTGCGCTGCAGAGCTTGCAGGACCACGTCGCGCCGTTTCCGGACGCGGTCGCGCGGCGCGAGGTGGAACAGGCGTTGGGGAAGCCCATCGCCGAATTGTTCGCCGAATTCGAGGCACATCCGATGGCGGCGGCATCCATCGCGCAGGTGCACCAGGCGCGCCTGCACGATGGACGGCAGGTGGTAGTGAAGATCCGCAGGCCCAGCATCAAGGCCCAGATCGACCGCGACATGCGCCTGCTGCGCGGCGTGCTGCGTGCGCTGCTCGCGCTGTTGCCGTGGCTGCAGCGCTTTGATCCGCTCGCCATCGTCGACGAAATCTGGAGCAACCTGCGCAAGGAGACCGACTTCCGCCGCGAGGCGCAGAACACCCTGCGCTTCGTCGAGGCCTTCCGGGGTTCGGCGACCGTGCACGTTCCCGTGGTGATCGACGGGCTGTACACGGAGTCGGTGCTGGTGCAGGAGATGAGCGGCGGGCGCCGCGTGGACGATCCGGCGGTGCGCGCGCACGGGCCGCAACTCGCGCAGGCCCTGGTCGAGGCCTATCTGCAGCAGCTGTTCGTCATGGGCGTGTTCCATGGCGACCCCCATCCAGGCAACCTGTTCATCATGGACAGCGGGCATATCTGCTTCCACGACTTTGGCATCGTCGGCACGCTTGATCCGTCCACGCGCCGCAACCTGGCGGCGTTCCTGCTCGCCTTCGTGCATCAGGACAGCGAATGGATGCTGGATGCGGCGCTGGATCTGGGCCTGCTCGCAGGAGTGATGGATCGATCAGAGTTCCGCCAGGGAATGCAGGAACTCATCCAGGACTACGCCGGCCTGCCGCTCAAGGACTGGTCGCTGGCCGAAGCCTTCATGCGCGTGGCACGTCTCGGCCGCGGGCGCAACATCCGCATTCCGCATAATCTGCTGGTGCTGATGCGCATGCTGTATCTGATGGAAAACGCCGTGCGCGATCTCGACCCTGAGTTCAATTTGCTCCAGAGCCTGCTCGGCAAGGCCGAAGAGACATTCAGCCCGTCAGCCGGCGCCGGGGCGGAAACGGGGCTGAGCCGGCTGCGCTTCGAGGCCGCCGCCGGGGTGCGCGAACTGCCGGCCGAGCTTGGCGCCTGGATCCACCGGCTACGCGCCCAGGGCGTGGAGATGCAGGTGCAGCACCATGGCATGGAAGAACTGGAGCAAACCATCGCCCGCGGCAGCAGCCGCGTGGCGCTGGCGCTGGTGACGCTGGGTCTCTACATTGCCGCCTCGCTCTTGATGCAGCATTCGATCGGGCCGCGCTTAGGCGAGATGCCGCTGCTGGCGGCGGCGGGCTATGCGCTCGCGTTGTGGTTTACTTGGCGGCTGGCGCGGGGAATCTCGCGTTCGGGGAAACTGTAATTCCTGAGAGGGAAATCGGATGGGAAAGCTTTTCGTGGAACGGCTCGGACCGCTGGTCGAAATCGTCAGTAGTGGGAAAGGGCGGCAGGCCATCTCTCTCGGCGGGCGTCAACAGGCTGCCATGGGACATGATCAGTCATCCTTTTTCAAGTATGGGTATACGTCACTCCGATGAAATTAACCGGACGGAATTCAGTGGAGTCGAATCGTATCGCCATCTCCTGTCGGGGCCTGATGAAGTCTTACGGCACGGGCGACGCGCAGACGTTGGCGCTGAGAGGCGTCGATCTCGATATCCGATACGGGGAATTGCTCATGCTGGTCGGCCCTTCCGGCAGCGGCAAGACAACCTTGCTGTCGATCATTGCGGGAATCCTGGATCAGGATGCGGGGCAATGCCTCGTGCTTGATCACGACTTCAAGCATATGAATGCGACCGACCGGGCGCGCGTCCGCGGGCTCTCCGTCGGATTCGTGTTCCAGACGTTCAACCTGCTGCCGTCGCTTACGGTAGCGGAGAATGTCGCCGTGCCGCTGTTGATCAATGGCATGCCGCGCAAGGAGGCCGCTGCGCGAGCGCGGGGGCTGCTGGACTCTTTCGGTCTGGGCGGACGTGCGGAAGCACTGCCGGCGCAGCTCAGTGGGGGCCAGCAGCAACGAGTCGCCATTGCGCGGGCGCTTGTCCATGAACCGAAACTGATCGTGTGCGATGAACCGACAAGCAACCTCGACCATGCGACGGGGCACCACGCGATGGAGATGCTGCGGCGCGAGGCCCAGGCGCCGGACCGGGCGCTGGTTGTCGTGACGCACGACGCACGCATCTTCGAATTCGCCGACCGCATCGCGCATATGGACGACGGGAGGATCGTCGAGGTAAGCAGTGGAACAGCACAGGAGACGCCACAATGATTCGCAAATATCTGCTCCCTCTGCTCGCTGTCGTCGGTGTCTTGGTTGCGATCGTCGCGGTCATCATCGACAACCGGCCCGTGCCTGCCGCGCGCCCCGCAATCCAGCCGCCCAAGGCGCCGTTCGCGTCTTACCTTGCGGGCACCGGAATCATCGAAGCCAGCAGCGGAAACATCGCTGTCGGCACGCCGGTGCCCGGCATCGTCACCGCCATCTACGTCAAATGGGGCGACCATGTGACAGTCGGCGACCGGTTGTTCAAGGTCGATGACCGTGATCTGCAAGCCCAACTTATTCCGGCGCTCGCCAAGGTCAAGGAGTCCGAGGCCCGGCTTGAACAGGCCAAGGGCCAGCTCAAGATCGGAGAGAGCGTACCCGACAAGCGCGCCATCAGCGTCGAGGAACTCAACAATCGCCGGGCTGCGGTAGCGATCGACACGGCCGCTCTGGCAGCGTCCAAGGCCCAGATCGAACAGCTCAGGCTTGAGATCGAGCGCCGCACGATCCGGGCGCTGGTGCCCGGTCAAATCCTCCAGGTCAAGGTTCGGCCCGGCGAATTCGCGCAAAGCGGGGCGCTGGCGACGCCCCTCATGGTGCTCGGCAACGATACCCGGCTCTACCTGCGTGTCGATATCGACGAGTACGACGCCTGGCGGGTGCGGACGAAGGCGCCCGCGGTGGCCTTCGTCCGTGGTAATCCTGACTTGCACGCGCCGTTGCGCTTCGAGCGCATCGACCCCTACGTCGTCCCGAAGACCTCGCTGACCGGCAGCAGCACGGAGCGGACCGACACCCGCGTCTTGCAAGTCATCTACAGCTTCGATCCCGCCACGCTGCCGGGCACCTATGTCGGTCAGCAGATGGACGTGTTCATCCAAGCGCCGCCATCCGTATCGGCGCATGCCGCCGGGTCTGACGCGGGACGGCCAACGGAGGGCTCGCCGTGATCGCATGGCGCCGTTGCATCGTCCCAGGCGGGCTGTGCATCGCTTTGGCGAGCTGCGCGGTTACGCCTGACTACCATCCGCCGACACCCGACGTTCCGGCGCGGTGGAGCGAGGCACCCGAAAGCAGCGCGTCAGCCACATCGGCGGATTCGCCCTGGTGGATGACATTTGATGACCCCGAACTCGATTCCCTCATCGAGCGTGCTCTGCTGGCCAACCTGGACCTTGGCTTGGCCGAGGCGCGAGTGCGCGAGGCGCGTGCGCGGCGCGGTGCCACCGCCGCGTCCCAGTGGCCGTCGGTCGATGCAAGGGCATCCGTTGCCCGTGAACGGGAAAGCAAGAACGCGCCCAACCCGGTGCTCGTGCGACCTGACGGACAGGTCGAATCCCCCGGGCAATCGGAGAACCTCTTCCAGGCCGGGTTCGACGCGGCATGGGAACTCGACCTGTTCGGCGGCACCCGTCGATCCATCGAGGCAGCACAGGCCGACGTCGAGTCGGCTGTGTACGACCGGGATGCCGCCCTCCTGACGCTGGTTGCAGAAGTGTCCAGAAACTACATCGAACTGCGAGGAGTCCAGGAGCAAATCCGCATCGCACGCGAAAGCCTGGCTGCCCAGCAAGATATGCTGACCCTGGTCAGGGCGCGCTATGTAGCCGGGATGGCAACGGACCTCGATGTCGCGCGTGCCGAGGCACAAGTTCAGCAGACGGCCGCTCTGCTTCCCTCGCTCGACACCGCCTACAGGAAAGCGGTTCATCGCCTTGGCGTGCTCCTCGGGCAGCCGCCTGGCGCTTTTGCGGACGAACTGCAGTCGGTGCGGCCGATCCCTGTCCCCTCGGTCCAGCCCCCTTTGGGACTGCCCTCGGATCTGCTGCGTCAGCGACCCGACATACGGAGCGCCGAACGTCGCCTCGCCGCCGCATCGGCGCGGCGGGGAGCCGCAACGGCGGACCTTTATCCCAAGTTCTCCCTGCTCGGCACCGTGGGACTCGCGAGCGTGGCAGCCGGCGACTTCTTCAACGGCGCGAGCACACTCTGGTCGGTCGGCCCGTCCATGACCTGGCCGATCTTTCAGGGTGGGCGGATCGTGGCTACGATCAAAGTGCGCGATTCCCAGCAGCAACAGGCCTTGATCGGATACCGGCAGGCGATCCTGAACGGCATCGAGGACGTTGAAAACGCCATTGCCGGTTACCGGCGTGAGCAGGTCCGGCGGGTAGCCCTTGTCAAAGCCGTTGACTCGGAGCAACGGGCCGTCGATTTCGCCCGTGAACGTTATGTCGGTGGCCTTACCGACTTCCGCGATGTTCTCGATGCGCAACGCAGCCTCTTTCAGGCGCAGAGCGAACTGGCTCAGCGCAACGGGGCCGTCTCGCTTGACCTGATAGCGCTGTACAAGGCGCTGGGCGGCGGCTGGAGCGCGGTCACGCGGGCGGATCAGGAACCGCCGCGTCTTCCCGACGGTGAAGGAGAAGCGAAGTGATCTATGTGGCCCTCAAAATGCTCCTGGGTGACCGAGCCAAGTATGCCGGACTGATCTTCGGCATCACCTTCACGTCATTCCTCGTCACCTTCGCGGCATCTTACTTCACCGGCTTCATGACGCGAGGATTCGCGCTCATCACGGAAAACGGCACAACCGACGTATGGGTCATGGACCCGGCGGTGAGTTCGGTGGAACAGACGACCAACCTGCCTTGGTCGGCGCTGGACCGCGTCCGCAGCGTCACGGGGGTGCAGTCCGCGGTGCCGTTGGTCTTGGGCACGGCGGAGGCGCGCTTTCCGAACGGGCGGTTTCAGCCTTTCCAGGTCATCGGCGTGGACGATGCCAGCCTCTCTGGCCTGCCTTTACTACGAAGCGGCACTTCCCCCATGACGCTGCGCATGCCGGATGCCGTGGTCGTCGATCCTGGTGGCACGAGCGGCAAACTCGATACCCCCATTCGCGCTTCCGACCAGTGGCCGCACGGCCCCCCACTTCTCGATGTGCCAGCCCGGGAGCTGGCACCAGGCGACGAGCTACTCGTCAATGATCACCGGGTCCTTGTAGTGGGACGGTCGGAGGCACTGCCGCGGTTCCCGCCACGACCGCTTCTATATACCACCCTGAGTAACGCAACCCGCATCCTGTTGCCTGAGCGGCGTCGACTCACATTCGTCCTTGCTACCGCCGCGCCCGGCATGTCTCCACGCGAACTCGCAACACGCATCGAGGCAAGGACGGGCTTGCGGGCGCGATCCTCGGCGGACTTCACGGAGGACACCGTTCGCTGGATTCTGACCAGTTCGGAGGATGTGGGCGACATCGCGGCGATGCTCACCCTGGCCATGTCGGTGGGATTCGGGGTGACCGGCGTCATGCTCTACATGTTTACCCAGGAGAACCTGCGACAGTATGCGGTGCTCAGCGCGATGGGCACGACTCCGCGGGTGTTGCTGTCCATGATCTTTGCACAGGCGGGGCTGTGTGCCTTGCTCGGCACCGGACTGGGCATTGGCCTTTCCGGCGTTATCGGCGAACTTGCCAAGATGGCAGGGTATCCGTTCCGGATAATGTGGTTCACCCCGTTGCTCGGTGGCGTGATGGTCATGATAGTCAGCGTTGTGGCCGCCGCGCTCAGCGCACGTCCGGTATTGAAGCTGCAACCTGTGGCGGTCTTTGCGGGACGCTGATCCAGTGTCACGATCCATATTCGCGCAACTACCGTCTATTCAGGTTGTTATATCTGGCCTTGGCGCACGATTTTTCCCGTTTCGTGAGCAAGACCCCACGTAAGCTTGCTTCGCGCCGGCCAGCCAGTACTGGATGGAAGGCAGGTTCTACACATGGAGGCTAAAGCATGAAGACCGTCACCATCGAAGTCGGCAATCTGCTGTCGGCGTTGAGCGCGCTCGGCGTGGAGAAGCAACTCGCGAAGCTCCCCGGTGTGCACAAGGCCGAGGTCAACTACGTCGCCGGCAGCGCCACCGTGGTCTACGACGAGACCGTTACCGAACTCAAGGCCATCAAGGCCAGGGTGCGCGAGTGCGGTTATCACTGCGCCGGCGAGTCGTTGCCCAAGCATGTCTGCGTGCCCGAGGATCCTCCCGCCGCGGCGGCGGTCGCGGCGCCGGCCCCGCATGCCGCTCACGACCACGCCGCCCATGCTGCGCATGCAGAACACGCGGCCCCGCCCGGCCAAGGCGGGGCCCGGGACGAGATGGCGCACGAGATGGGCCACGGCGCGGGCATGGACATGCGCGCCATGGCGCGCGACATGCGCAACCGCTTCTGGATTGCACTCATATTCACCGTGCCCATTTTTGTCTATTCGCCCATGGGCGGCATGTTCGTGCCGCCGGCACCACCTTTTGGCCTGGCGCTCAACCTTTGGCTGTTCCTGCTTGCCAGCATCGCGGTGATCTATCCGGTCTGGCCTTTCGTGGTCGCGGCCTGGCGCGCGCTCAAGAACGGCGTGCTCAACATGGCGGTGCTGGTGGTGCTGTCGGTCGGCACCGGCTATCTGTTCAGCGTCGGCGCGACCTTCTTCTTCACGGGGGTGCAGTTCTACGAGGCGGTGGCGGTGCTGCTGGTGTTCATCCTGCTCGGCCATTGGCTGGAGATGCGGGCGCGGGCCGGCGCGTCCGAGGCGATCCGCGCGCTGCTCGATCTCGCTCCGCCGATGGCCACGGTGCTGCGTGACGGGCGCGAAGTCGAACTGCCTACCGCCGAGGTGATGGCGGGCGACATGGTCGTCATTCGTCCGGGCAACAAGATTCCGGTGGATGGCGAAGTGACTGAAGGCGAATCGCAAGTGGACGAATCCATGCTCACCGGCGAGTCCATGCCGGTCGGCAAGAAACCCGGCGATGTGGTGATCGGCGCGACCATCAACAAGAGCGGCACGTTCCGCTATCGCGCCACCAAGGTCGGCGCCGACACCGCGCTGGCGCAGATCGTGAAGCTGGTGCAGGAGGCGCAGAACTCGAAGGCGCCGGCTCAGCTCCTGGCCGACCGCGCCTCGCAGTGGCTGGTGCTGATCGCGGTGGTCATCGGCCTGGCGACCTTCGCGGCCTGGTTCTGGTGGATTGGGCAGCCGTTGCTTGTCGCGCTAACCCTGACGATCACGGTATTCGTCATCGCCTGTCCGGACGCGCTCGGGCTCGCCACGCCGATGGCGGTGATGGTCGGCACCGGCCTGGGCGCGATGAACGGCATCCTGTTCAAGAACGCCGCGGCGCTTGAAGATGCAACCCGGCTCGACATCGTGATCTTCGACAAGACCGGCACGCTCACCCTTGGCCAGCCCGAGGTGGTGGACGTGACGGCTGCGCCGGATGTCGGCGAAGATACGGTGCTCGCGCTCGCCGCCGCTGTAGAGCATGGCTCCGAGCATCCTTTGGCGCAGGCGATCCTCAAGCGCGCCGGAAGCCTGGCAATGCAGCCTGTAACAGGCTTCACCAACATCGACGGCATGGGCGCGAGGGGGGAGATCGAGGGGCGCACGGTGTTGCTGGGCAATCGCAAGCTGATGCAGGCCGAGAAAGTCGACATGGGCGGACTCACCCCCAAGGCCGATGAAATGCAGGGGGCAGGGCGGACGGTGGTGCACGTCGCGCATGGGGGCAAGTTGGTTGGGCTCATCGCCATTGCCGATGCGCCGCGCGCCACCTCGGCGGCGACGGTGCGGAAACTGCGCGAACGCGGTGTCCAGGTGGCGATGCTCACGGGCGACAACCAGGCGACGGCCGAACGCATCGCGGCAGGGCTGGGCATCGACATCGTTCTCGCCGACGTGCTGCCCGGGCAGAAGGCCGACAAGGTGAAGGAACTCCAAGCGCAGGGCAAGAAGGTTGGCATGGTCGGCGACGGCATCAACGACGCGCCGGCGCTGACCCAGGCGGATGTGGGCTTCGCCATCGGCGCTGGTACCGACGTCGCCATGGAGAGCGCCGATGTTGTACTGATGAAGAGTGATCCGTTTGATGTGGTCGGCGCGATCGTGCTGTCGCGTGCCACGCTCACCAAGATGCACCAGAATCTATGGTGGGCCGTGGCTTACAACGTCGTCGCTTTCCCGGTGGCGGCAGGGGTGTTCTATCCTTACACCATCAGTCCGGAGGTCGCAGCGCTCGCCATGTCGGGTAGTTCGGCGCTGGTGGCTGTCAACGCGCTGCTACTCAAGCGTACCCGGCTCGAAGGCATTCGTGCGCATGAATCGGCGGCGGGCGCAGGTGCATGAACGTTGGATGGTTTTATTGGAATGCACGCGCTGTGATGACTGTTCTGATCACGATGATCGTGGTGTTCTTCGCGCTGGTTGAACCGGTGCCGCCTGGTCGGCGGCGCGTGTCACCTCGAAGTATTGCAGTGCCGCTACGCCGCGGGCGAGATATCGGACAAGGAGTACGAAGAATGCAAGACAAAGCTCGAACGCAATACTCGACTGCACAAGTAGCGTGGCCATTACTCCAAGCTGGACGCCAATACTTTGGTGGTTTCGGTATTAAAGGGTAAAGATACGCGGTTGCCCATGACCATACCCGACCAGGCCCGCCAACAGATGCAGTCAGAAGCCGAAAGTGCGCCAGCGAATTTTGGCGTAGTCGTCGCGGTGCGCGGCAGCGTCGTGGATATACGCTTCGATGAGTGTTTGCCGTCCATTTACTCCCTGCTGCGCGCGGGGACGGAGGGTCAAATCGCTATTGAGGTGCTGTCCCAGCTCGATGCGCATCGCGTACGCGGGATTGCGCTGACCCCCACCCAAGGTCTCGTGCGTGGCATGCCGGTGGAAGATACGGGTGGGCCGTTGCAGACGCCGGTTGGCAAGGAAATTCTTTCGCGCATGTTCGATGTTTTCGGAAACGCCATTGACCGCCAGCCGGTGCCGCTGGATGTCCAATGGCGTTCCGTGCATCGGGCACCGCCGCCGCTGGCACGGCGTTCGACCAAGTCTGAAATCTTTGAAACGGGCATCAAGGTCATCGATGTTCTGATGCCGCTGGAGCGCGGCGGCAAGGCGGGCTTGTTTGGCGGCGCGGGTGTGGGTAAGACGGTTCTGCTCACCGAGATGATTCACAACATGGTCGGGCAACACGAAGGCGTGAGCATTTTTTGCGGCATCGGCGAACGCTGCCGCGAAGGTGAGGAACTCTACCGCGACATGAATGCGGCGGGTGTGCTGCCGAACATGGTGATGGTATTCGGCCAGATGAACGAACCCCCCGGCGCCCGTTTCCGCGTCGGCCATGCCGCGCTGACGATGGCCGAGTATTTTCGCGACGACGAGCATCGCGATGTGCTGCTGCTGATCGACAATATTTTTCGTTTCATCCAGGCGGGCATGGAGGTGTCCGGCCTGATGGGGCAGATGCCGTCGCGGCTGGGTTATCAGCCGACCATGGGTACCGAGCTGTCGCAACTGGAGGAGCGCATCGCCAATACCGATAGCGGCGCCATCACCTCGATCCAGGCGGTTTATGTGCCGGCGGACGATTTCACCGATCCGGCGGCGGTGCACACCTTCTCGCATCTTTCCGCGTCCATCGTGCTGTCGCGCAAACGGGCGAGCGAGGGGCTGTATCCGGCCATCGACCCGTTGCAGTCCAGTTCCAAAATGGCCACGCCCGGCGTCATCGGCGAACGGCATTATGCCCTCGCGCAGGAAATCCGGCGCACGCTCGCGCAATATGCGGACCTGAAAGACATCATCGCGATGCTGGGCCTGGAACAACTCTCGCCGGAGGACCGCAACCTGGTTGCCCGTGCCCGGCGGCTGGAGCATTTCCTCACCCAGCCGTTTTTCACGACTGAGCAGTTTAGCGGCCTGCAAGGCAAGCTCGTCAGCCTCAATGACGCGCTGGATGGCTGTGAGCGCATCTTGCGTGACGAGCTCAAGGACATCCCGGAGAGCGCGCTTTACATGATCGGGGCGATAGCCGAAGCAAAAGCCAAACGCGAACCTGAACCTCAAACCGAGGTGGAACATGCAGCCAGCGTGCATGAATCTTAAGATTCTCCTGCCATTCAAAATATTCGCCGAGAAGGCCGGTGTATTGCGCATCGTCGCGGAGTCGCGCGCAGGATCGTTTGGGCTCTTGCCTCACCGGCTTGACTGCGTGGCGGAGCTCGCGCCGGGCATACTGGTTTTCGAGACCGAAGCGGAAGGGGAGGTTTGCATCGCTGTCGATGAGGGGGTCCTGGTCAAGACTGGCGCCGATGTGCTGGTCTCTGTGCGCAACGCGATCGGGGGAACGGACCTCGGTAAACTGCGTGCGGCAGTTGAGCAGGAATTTCTGAATCTGGATGAGCAGGAGAAGCGCGTGCGTTCGGTGCTGGCGAAACTGGAAAGCGGATTTATTCGTCGCTTCGCGGCATTTCATCATGAGTGAAGAACCGGAAGCCAAATCCGCGGCGGGCAAGACCGAATTCAGCCATCAGGTGGGCGAGAAGGCGGCGCGCAAGCTCAAGGCGCAACGTCATGCCACGCAGACCGTCTGGTCCGGCCTGGGCATGATGGGCCTGGTCGGCTGGTCGGTTGCAGTGCCCACGCTGCTCGGCGCGGCGCTTGGCGTCTGGTTGGACAAGCGCTATCCCGGGAGCCATTCCTGGGCGCTCACGCTGCTGGCCATCGGCCTGGGTCTCGGTTGCTTGAATGCGTGGCATTGGGTGGCCAAGGAAGGTCGGGAAATACGCGAGCAGGAGCAGAATAACCATGAATGAACTGTTGATTCTGGCGTTCTCTTTGCTGGCGGGCGTGTTGCTCGGAGCGATTTTTTTCGGCGGCCTTTGGTGGACGGTTGTTCGGGCCATTTCGTCAAAACAGCCGGCGCTTTGGTTCCTTGGCAGCATGCTGCTGCGGACGGGAATTGTGCTGTCCGGGTTCTATTTTGTCTCGGGGGGCGACTGGAAGCGGTTGCTGGCGAGCCTGCCCGGTTTCATCATCGCGCGCCTTGTCGTGACGCGGCTCACCCGGGCAGCGCAACAGCCAGGCCAATTGGCACAGAGGGCCGGTCATGCGCCTTAGCCCGGACGAGATCATTTACTGGCAACACGGGTTTCTCAAACTCAACGCCACGATCGCTTACACGTGGGGGCTGATGTTTGTGCTGGCGCTCGGTTCAAAACTTGTCACACGCAAGCTTTCCACGGGGCTGCAGCGTTCCCGCTGGCAGAATCTGCTGGAAATCATCGTCACCGGCATCAATCAGCAAATCGCAGAGGTCGGCCTGCGGCGGCCGCAGAAATATCTCGGCTTTCTGGGTAGCCTGTTTCTGTTTGTCGCGATGGCGAGCCTGTTCACCATCGTTCCCGGCTATGAGCCACCGACCGGTTCGCTCTCGACCACCACGGCGCTGGCAATCTGTGTGTTTGTGGCCGTGCCGCTGTTCGGCATCGAGGAGCAGGGGCTGGGCGGATATCTCAGGGATTACCTTAAGCCGACGGTCATCATGCTGCCGTTCAACATCATCAGCGAACTCTCGCGCACCCTGGCCCTGGCCGTTCGCCTGTTCGGCAACATGATGAGCGGGACGTTGATACTTGCCATTCTGCTGACCATCACGCCCTTCATCTTCCCTATCGCCATGAGTGCGCTCGGACTGCTGACCGGCATGGTACAAGCCTACATCTTCAGTATCCTGGCCACGGTTTACATCGCGGCTGCCACGCGCGCGCGCAAGCCAGCGCCAGGTTGAAAAAACGCTACGCCCATCACGAAAGGACGCACCATGGATAGCATGACGCTGATCGCAATCGCTTCAATCGTCGCCTCCGGCCTGACCATCGCCCTGGGGAGTATCGGACCTGCGCTCGGCGAGGGGCGTGCGGTCGCCACGGCGTTGAGTTCGCTGGCGCAGCAGCCCGATGCGGCAACGACGATCACCCGCACCCTGTTTGTGGGCCTGGCAATGATCGAGTCGATCGCGATCTACTGCTTCGTGGTGTCGATGATTCTCATTTTTGCCAACCCGTTCTGGAGCCATGCCATCGCCCAAGCTGCAGGGAGGTAAACATGCTGATCGACTGGTTTACCGTCATCGCGCAAGCCGTCAACTTCCTCATCCTGGTGTGGTTGTTGAAGCGCTTTCTGTACCGGCCCATTCTCGACGCGATCGACGCGCGCGAGAAGCGGATCGCTTTGGCCCTGGCAGATGCTGACGCGAAAAAAACCGAAGCCGAAAAGGAACGCGATGCGTTTCAGCACAAGAACGAGGAATTCGACCAGCAGCGTGCAACGCTGTTGAGTCAGGCGACAGACGAGGCGAAAGCCGAGCGTCTGCGGCTGCTCGATGCGGCGCGGCAGGAGTCCGACGGCCTGCGCGCCAAGCGGCATGAAGCGCTGAAAAGCGAACAGCAGAGCCTGCGCGAAGCGCTTGCCCGTCGCGCCCAAGAGGAGGTGTTTGCCATTGCACGCAAGGCGCTGGCCGATCTTGCCGTGGAAACTTTGGAAGCGCGCATGGTTGACGTGTTCCTGGGCCGTTTGCGTGAGCTGGACGATGCGGCAATGGCCGAGATGAAGTCGGCCTTCAAGGCGTCGTCCCGCCCGCTGCTCGTACGTACTGCCTTCACCCTGGCACCGCCACATCGCGCCGCCATTGAAACTGCGCTCAAGGGAATCCTGGGCAGGGAAATGCAAGTGCAGTTCGAGACCGCGCCGGATCTGGTCAGCGGCATTGAGGTCAGTGCCAATGGACACAAGGTGGCGTGGAGCATCGCGGATTATCTCGCGTCGCTGGGAAAGGGTGTCGACGCACTGCTGAAAGCGCAACCCGAAGCTGAAGTCAAGACCGGGCAAGGCGCCAATGAACAGGGAGCCTGAAAGCCTGCAGCAGGTGTTCGACAGCGCCTTCGCTGGAATGCGCCAGGCGCGGGAAGCCTTTGCACCGCGCCTGACGCCACGGGAAGTGGGCACGATCACCAGCATCGCTACGGGCATCGCAAAAGTTTCCGGTCTCCCCGGCGTGGGCTTCGAGGAGGTGCTGAAGTTTCCAGGCGATTTGTATGGCATCGCATTCAACGTCGATGAAGATGAAATCGGCGTCGTTCTGCTGGGTGACTACTGGCAGTTGCATGCGGGCGATGAAGTCGAACGCAGGGGGCACGTGATGGACGTGCCGGTGGGCGACCATTTGATCGGGCGCATCGTTAATCCATTGGGCCGGCCGCTGGACGGCATGGGTCAGGTGGCTTCCAGCGCGCGCCTGCCCATCGAACGCACGGCGCCGCACATCATGGACCGCGCGCCGGTCACCGAACCCTTGCAAACCGGTATCAAGGTCATCGATGCGCTCATCCCCATCGGGCGCGGCCAGCGCGAACTGATCGTCGGCGACCGGCAGACAGGCAAGACCGCGATCGCGCTCGACACGATACTCAATCAACGCGACCAGAATGTACTGTGCGTTTATTGTGCCATTGGCCAGCGCGCGTCCGACGTGGCCAAAGTGGTCGCTGCCCTGCGCGAAAAAGGCGCGATGGACTACACCATCGTAGTCGTCACCGAAGGCAACGATCCGCCCGGCCTCGCCTACATCGCGCCCTACGCCGCGACCAGCATCGCCGAGCATTTCATGGAGCAAGGCCGCGACGTGCTGGTGGTTTACGACGACCTCACGCATCATGCGCGTGCCTATCGCGAGTTGTCACTGCTGCTGCGCCGCCCGCCCGGCCGGGAAGCCTTTCCAGGCGACATCTTTTACATCCACTCGCGGCTGCTGGAGCGCGCAACGCACCTGCGCCCGGAGCTCGGTAGCGGATCGCTGACAGCGCTGCCGATTATCGAAACCGAAGCTCAGGACATTTCCGCCTACATTCCGACCAACCTGATTTCCATCACCGATGGGCAGATTTACCTTTCGCCCACGCTATTTGAATTGGGCGTGCTGCCCGCGGTCGACGTCGGCAAATCCGTATCCCGCGTCGGTGGCAAGGCGCAACGCGCGGCCTACCGTGCCGTGGCGGGCGACCTCAAGCTCGCCTATGCTCAGTTTGAGGAACTCGAAACCTTTTCCCGGTTCGGTGCCCGCCTGGATAAAGACACCCGCAAGATTATCGAGCACGGACGGCGCATCCGTGCCTGCCTCAAGCAGCAGGAATTCGCACCGGTTTCCATGCCCGTGCAAATCGCCGTGCTGCTGGCGTTGAGTGCAGGACACTTCGACGGCGTGCCGCTTGAGCGAATGACCGATGCCGAACACGCCGTACGCGAGGCGGCGGCGGACATCCCGGCCGAGCTGTGCATGCGATTCGGTACTGCCGAGGAATTGAGCGGCGCAGATCGGGCGACGATTACCCAAATCACCCGCAATGCGCTCGCTCGCTTCCAGTCGACGCCTGAATCAGGGGGGAATCATGAGTGACACTGCTGCGAGTCTGCACCGCAAGATTGCCAGCGCCGGAGAACTCGAATCCGTGGTGCGCACGATGAAGGCCATGGCCGCGGCCAGCATCGGGCAATACGAGAATGCGGTGCGCTCCCTGGATGATTATTATCGGACGGTGCAACTGGGCCTGGTCGCGTGTTTCCGGCAGGACGAACCCCGGAATTCTGCGATGCCAGCGGCGCGGAAGGAAACCGGGACGATTGGCGCGGTTGTGTTTGGTTCCGACCAGGGACTGGTTGGCCAATTCAATGAGGTGATGGCGGAGTTTGTCGTGAATGCGCTGGCAAATCTGCCGGGTAAAAAGACGGTCTGGGCGGTAGGCGAGCGCATTCAGTCGCGCCTCGCGGACACCGGTCTGGTGCCGGGCGCAAGCTTCATCCTGCCGAATTCCATTAGCGCGATTACGCCGCTGGTGAGGCAGATTCTCATCGAGATGGAAACGCAGCGGGAGAAGGGCGGGATCGCGCAGGTCTACCTTTTCCATAACCGGCCCCGGTCGGGAGCGATTTATACCCCCGCGAGCCAACGACTGCTGCCGCTGGACGACGTATGGCGGCGCGATCTGGCTACCCTCCGCTGGCCGACTGGGAATTTGCCCGAGGTCATGGGTGGCGGGGAGCGCACGCTGCTGGCCTTCGTTCGCGAGTATCTTTTCGTCTCGCTTTTCAGGGCCTGCGCCGAATCCCTGGCAAGCGAGAACGCCAGCCGCCTGGCTGCGATGCAACGCGCTGAAAAAAATATCGACGAGTTGCTAGAGGAGCTGAACAGGACGTTTCACCGCTTGCGTCAGAGCGGCATCGACGAGGAATTGTTCGACGTTGTTTCTGGCTTCGAGGCGCTGACAGGGGCTTAGCGACTGCCGAGTTGCAAGGGGCAGTATCAAGAACGCCTCGGAGGACGGGTAGGAGAAATTGCCATAGGAGCAAACATGGCTTTACCAGAGACACCATCATCCCGATGGGCGGCTGCGGAAGGACTTCCGTTCCCCCTGGGCGCGACCAGAATAGAAGAAGCGGGCGCCTACAACTTCGCGCTTTACTCGAAGCATGCGCAAAGCGTCACGCTGTTGCTCTATACCGAGCGCGACCTCGTCAATCCGGTATGGACCTATCAATTCGATTACCTCAAGAACAAAACAGGCCGGGTCTGGCATTGCCGCATCCCGTCCGTGTCGATACAGGGCGCGTCTTACTATGCGTACTGTGTCGATGGACCCGTGCCCAATGGCCGGTTCGAATGGCACGCGTTCGATCGCAACAAAATCCTGCTCGACCCCTACGCAAAGTCCGTGTTCTTTCCACCAGCTTTCGACCGGCTCGCCGCCGCCCGGCCTGGCTCGAACGCGGGCAAGGCGCCCCTGGGTGTCCTTGCGGGCGACAGCGAGGGTTTCGACTGGCAAGGCGAGCATCGCCCCCGGCACGAGGCCGATACCATCATTTACGAGCTGCATGTGGGAGGATTCACCCGGAATCCCAACTCCGGTGTCAGGGACAAAGCGCGCGGAACGTTTGCGGGCCTGGTCGAGAAAATCCCGTACCTGAAGGGGCTTGGCGTCACCGTGGTGGAGTTGATGCCGGTGTTTCAGTACGACCCTTCCGACGGCAACTATTGGGGCTACATGCCGCTGACCTTCTTCTCCCCCCACCACGGCTATCTCAGCGACCACAGGATCATTTCGCGACACAACGAGTGTCGCGAAATGATCAAGGCGCTGCACCAGGCGGATATCGAGGTGATCATCGACGTTGTCTACAATCACACTGGTGAGGGTGATCACACGGGCCCGGTCTATAGCTACAAGGGGATCGACAACAGCACCTACTATCTGATGGCGGGCCGGCCGGATGCGCCATACGAAAACTTCTCCGGTACCGGCAACACGCTCAATACGGCGAACCGCTATGTCCGCAAGATGATCATGGACAGCGCTCGCCATTGGGCAAAGGAGATGCATGTCGATGGATTCCGCTTCGACCTCGCTTCACTCTTTACCCGCAAAGCGGACGGCTCGGTCAATGCAAACGACGTGCCGTTGCTCAGCGACATGGCCTCCGATCCGGATCTGGCGCAGCTGCGCCTGATTGCCGAACCCTGGGATGCCGCCGGAGTGTATCAACTGGGCCGGGCGTTTCCGGGGATCATGGCTTGCCAGTGGAACGACAGATACCGAGATGATCTCCGACGCTTCGTCAAGGGCGATCCCGGCATGGTACCGACCCTGATGCGCCGCCTGTATGGCAGCGATGATCTGTTCCCCGACGACTGGATGAACGCCTATCACCCCCATCAGAGCATCAACTACATCGCTTCTCACGATGGATTCAGCCTTTACGATCTGGTTGCCTACAACTGGAAGCGGAACTGGGAAAACGGCCACGGCAATACGGACGGCATGGCGGAGAACCACAGTTGGAACTGCGGCTGGGAGGGGGACGCGGGCGCACCGCCGGAGGTGCTGAAACTGCGCAAGCAACAGATCAAGAATTTCTGTTGCCTGCTGTTCCTGTCGAACGGCACGCCCATGTTCCGCGCCGGGGACGAGTTCATGCACACGCAGGCAGGGAACAACAATCCTTACAATCAGGACAACGAAGCGGGCTGGATCGATTGGGACCGGCTGCACACCAACCCGGACATGTTCCGCTTCTTCAGGCTTATGATCGCATTTCGCAAGGCGCACCCCTCATTGGCGAGAAGCCGATTCTGGCGCGAGGATGTCCGTTGGTATGGGGTGGGCAAGGATACCGACCTGGCAGACGATTCACGCAGTCTCGCCTTAGCCCTGCACGGCGAATCGCAGCAGGACGTCGACCTCTACGTGATGATCAACGCTTATTGGGAGGAACTGGCTTTCCAGATACAGGAGGGCACAGCGAATGCGTGGCGGCGAGTGGTCGATACCAGCCTCGAAAGCCCGTTCGACATTCTTGAACCGGGCAACGAGAGCCCCTTGCAGTCGTTGCATTATCGAGTGCCGGCCAGGGCCATCGTCGTGCTGCTGCGCGACAAGGGGGGAGGCTGAGTGCAATGAAAGCGAATCCTTTGGCAGGGAAACCCGCTCCACCGGCGATGCTGGTCAATATCCCCAAACTGGTGACGGCCTACTATACCGGCATCCCTGACTTCTCGGCGCCTGCGCAACGGGTCGCCTTCGGCACTTCGGGGCATCGCGGTTCCCCGTTCGAGAAAACCTTCAACGAAGGGCATGTGCTAGCCATTAGTCAGGCCATATGCCTGTACCGTACACAGCAGGGCATCGATGGCCCGCTGTTCCTCGGCGTCGATACGCACGCGCTGTCCGAGCCTGCCTTTGCCAGTGCGCTCGAAGTGCTGGCGGGCAACGGCGTGGAAGTCATGCTTGCCGAGAAAGACGAATACACGCCCACCCCCGCAGTTTCGCACGCAATACTCGCTTACAACCGCGGACGCGACACAGGACTGGCGGACGGCATCGTCATCACGCCGTCGCACAATCCGCCCGACAATGGCGGGTTCAAGTACAACCCACCCAACGGCGGGCCGGCGGATACGGGCGTCACCGGCTGGATCGAAGCCAAGGCCAACGCGTTTCTGCAAGATGGCCTCCAGGGCGTGAAAAGAATCCCTTTCGAACAGGCACTGCGCGCCGCCACGACGCACCGGCACGACTACCTCAATGCTTATGTGGACGATCTCGACAATGTAATCGACATGGAAGCGGTTCGCGGCGCCAACATTCGTATGGGCGTCGATCCGCTCGGCGGCGCAGGCGTCCACTACTGGGCTGCAATTGCCGAGCGCTACGGACTGAGCCTCACAGTCGTCAACGATGCCGTCGACCCGGCATTCCGTTTCATGCCTGTCGACTGGGATGGCCGTATTCGCATGGACCCGTCCTCGCCTCTTGCCATGCAGAACCTGATCGGCCTGAAAGATCGTTTCGACATTGCCTTCGCCTGCGACACCGACCACGACCGGCACGGGATCGTTACTCGGAGCGCGGGTCTGCTCCCGCCCAATCACTATCTTTCAGCCGCCATCCACTACCTGTTCCAGCATCGACCAAAGTGGCGCACGGAAGCAGCGGTTGGAAAAACCGTCGTGAGCAGCCAGATGATCGACCGCGTGACCGCGAAGCTGGGCCGGAGACTGTATGAGGTTCCGGTCGGCTTCAAGTGGTTCGTCGACGGCCTGCTCGACGGCTCGCTTGGCTTTGGTGGGGAAGAGAGCGCGGGCGCCTCCTTCCTGCGCCTTGACGGCACCGTCTGGACGACGGACAAAGACGGAATCGCCCCGGCTTTGCTCTCCGCGGAAATCACTGCACGGATGGGCCGCGATCCCGGCGAGATATACCGTGAACTGACGCGCGAATTCGGCGAGCCTGTCTACGACCGGGTCGAGGCACCCGCTACGCCGGCGCAGAAAGAGAGGCTGTCGAAACTCTCGCCGCAGCAGGTTCGATCCACAGACCTGGCGGGCGAAAGAATCCAGGCCATTCTCAGCCATGCACCCGGCAATGGCGCGCCCATCGGCGGCTTGAAGGTGATAACCGAGAACGGCTGGTTCGCTGCGCGTCCCTCAGGCACCGAGGACATTTATAAGATCTATGCGGAGAGCTTTCGCGGACAGGATCATCTGCGCCGGATCGTGGATGCGGCGCAGGCAATTGTCGACGACGCGACCAATCCGGGAATGCGGCGGTGAGTGTCGAACAAAAACGGTTTTTGCATTCCAGCGTTTTCTTCGTGTTGCTGGCGTCGGTATTTACGGTATCCATGGGATACGGCATTGTTTTACCGGTGTTGCCCAGCTTTCTGGAGAGACTGCCGACCAGCGCGGGACGTATCTCGGTGCCTTGGCATACCGGCTTGCTGACGGGCACGTACATGCTGGCGCTGTTCCTGTTTGCGCCGCTCTGGGGCTTCATCTCGGACCATGCCGGACGGCGCAATGTGGTACTGCTCGGGCTCGCCGGCTTCGTCGGTGCGGTGTTGTGGTTCGCGCTGGCGCGCCAACTGGCATACGTTTACGCCGCCCGTGCGCTCGCCGGCGTGTTCGCGGCGGCGGTGCTGCCGGTGGTGTTGGCCTGGGTAGGCGATGCGTGTAGAGAGCAGGAGCGCGCGGCGGCATTCGCCTGGCTGAGCGCGGCGAGCGCACTCGGCTTCTTGTTCGGCCCGGCGCTGGGCGGATGGCTGGCATCGGTCGAGCGCATTGGCGGGATTGCTGCCCTCGCGCTGCCTTTCTACGCGACTGCGGCCATAGGCGGCGGGATGTGGTTCGCGGCTTATCTGTGGCTTCCCGTGAACCCGATGCGGCGCGCGCGGGAAGACACGTCGCAACCAGATATTCCGGGGTTGTTCGGCCTGCTGGCTCTGTCGCTGCTCGTGATGTTTGGCATCGGCAGCTTTGAAGTAGGTTTGGCATTGCAGGGCCAGCAGATGTTGAACCTGCGCCCGCGCGAGATCGGCTGGATGTTCGCCGAGTGCAGCCTGATCATGATACTGGTGCAGATTTTCGTGCTCCCGCCGTTGCTCAAGCGCGTCAGAAGCAGGCTGCTGGCGCCGGCGTTCCTTGCGATGGCCGCCGGTATGGCGATGCTGCCGTTCGCCCCGGCCTATCCATTGTTGATAATCATGGTGGGACTGGTCGCGGGGGCCTCGGGTGTGCTGATTCCGGCGCTTGCTTATCTGGTGTCACTCGCCGCTGGGACACGGCAAGGCGCAGCGCTCGGCAAGCAGACTGCAGCAGCGAGTCTGGGCCAGGCCGCAGGATCGGCAGTCGCCGGCTGGTTATTCGCTGTGTTGATCGGCCAATCGTTCTGGGTTACCGCCGCCCTGCTAGCCTTTGCTGCAGTCGCCGCGTTCCCCGTTGCGGAGGCTTTGAAGGCGGGGCAGCATGGTTACTAGTGCAGTGTTGCATTCAGTTTGGAGCCTGGGCAGCTATCGGTCGAAGGACTTTCTGCTATACGTCGCCACTGGCGGTAATGACCACCATCTTCGCTGCCATAGGAGCGATGTTTTACACGGCAGGAGCCACGCAGCCATGCCCCTGCCGTGGTTGCCATTACTTCTTCTTTGCAGACTTCTTGCCTACGACGGCAGTCTTGAAGCCGGCACCTGCCGTGAAACGCGGCACGGTGGAAGCGGCAATCTTGATTTCTGCGCCGGTCTGCGGGTTGCGGCCAGTGCGTGCTGCACGCTTGGATGACTTGAAGGTGCCGAACCCGACGAGGGTCACGGAATCACCTTTTGCCACGGCTTTGACGACAGCGTCGAGGATGGCATCAAGGGCTCTTCCAGCGGCGGCCTTACTGATGTCTGATTCGGTTGCAGCGATGTCGATCAATTCGGACTTGTTCATCACTATCCCTTGGTTGGTTGAGGGAGCCTAATGCTACCAGCGATCAAACCTTCATGGGATTCCGGTTGCAAACCGGGCTGGGGCGGCCGGCCGGAGCGCCTGCCCCGATTGGCATTCGATGGTCGCGTGTCACTCACGCAGCAGCCGTAGACCGTTGCTAACCACCAGCAGACTCGCGCCCATATCTGCGAATACCGCCATCCACATCGTACCCATGCCCAGCAGCGTGAGCACCAAAAAAACGGCCTTGATGCCCAATGCCAGTGCGATGTTCTGTATCAGCACCGTGCGGGTCGTGCGCGACAGGCGAACGAAGCGTGCGATCTTGTTCAGGTCGTCGTCCATCAGCGCGACGTCGGCGGTTTCGATCGCGGTGTCAGTGCCGGCCGCCCCCATCGCAAAACCGATGTCGGCGCGGGCCAGGGCGGGCGCGTCGTTGATGCCGTCACCGACCATCCCAACCTTGCCGCTTCGAGCATAGCCCTCGATCGCCCTCAGCTTGTCTTCCGGAAGTTGATCGCCTCGGGCTTCGTCTATATGGACCTGGGCGGCGATGGCGCGCGCGGTATGCGGATTGTCGCCGGTCAGCATTGCGGTCTTGATACCCAACTCATGCAATGCCCGGATCGCGGCACGGCTGCCGTCCTTGACCGTATCGGCCACCGCGAATAGGGCCTGCACACGCACCCCGTCGGTAAGCAGGATGACCGTCTTGCCTTGCTCCTCCAATTCGCCGAGTTGCATCTCCAACCCGGATGAACATACGTCCAATTCGTGGATCAACCGATGGTTGCCGAGTTGGTAGCGCACCCCGCCCACTACACCTCGCACCCCGCGCCCCGGTAAGGCGGCAAAATCGGTGACGTCAAGCAAGAGGACGCCCCTCTGCTCGCCAGCTGTCGCAATGGCCTGCGAGACGGGGTGATCGGAACGCGCAGCGAGGCTGGTGGCGATCTGTACCGCGTCCAAGCCAGTTGATTGATCCAGCATGACGGTATCGGTCAAGGCCGGCTTGCCGTGGGTGATGGTGCCGGTCTTGTCGAACGCCAGCCACGCGAGCTTGTGGCCTTCTTCGAGATAGACCCCGCCCTTGACCAGGATGCCGTGGCGGGCGGCAGCGGCCAAGCCGCTGACGATGGTGACCGGAGTCGAGATGACCAGAGCGCACGGGCAGGCGATGACCAGCAGAACCAGTGCCCGATACACCCAATCGTGCCAGCTGTCGCCGAGCAGTAAGGGCGGAACCACGGCCGCCGCCAGCGCGAAGGCGAACACCGCCGGCGTATATACCTTGGCAAACTGATCGACGAAACGCTGGGTGGGCGCGCGCGCCCCCTGCGCCTCCTCGACCGCGTGAATGATGCGCGCCAGGGTCGAGTGCGTGGCTTCCGCCGTGGCCTGATATTCAAACGAGCCCGATTGGTTGATCGTGCCGGCGAACACGCTGTCGCCGGCCGACTTCTCGACCGGCAGGCTTTCGCCGGTAATGGGGGCTTGGTTGACGCTTGACTGTCCCGCCGTCACCACGCCATCGAGGGCGATGCGCTCGCCTGGGCTAACCCGCACGATTTGTCCAATGGCAACGGCCTTGGCCGGCACCTCGGTCCAACCGACATCCGCCTGCCATACTGTCGCCAGTTCAGGCGCGAGTTTCATCAAGCCGTGGATTGCATTGCGCGCTCGATCCAGTGACTTGGCCTCGATCAACTCGGCGAGAGCGAACAGAACCATGACCATCGCCGCTTCCGGCCATTGCCGAAGCAGTACCGCGCCGGTGACGGCAATGCTCATCAGGGCGTTGATGTTGAGGTTGCCGTGGCGCAGGGCGATCCAGCCCTTTTGGTAGGTACTGATGCCACTGAGGGCAATGGCGATGAGCGCCAACGCAGCGGCACTCCATTCCGGAAGCCCAATCCAGTGCATGACTTCCGCGCCCAACGCGGCCACGCCAGCCAGTGCCAATGGCCACCATGGCTTGCCGGCTTGCTCGGCAGGGAGTGGGTTGATCGCCGCGTCCTCAGTCGGCGCGGTCTCCATGCCAAGTTCGCGAATGGCTGCCTCGATGGCCGGCAGCGTGCCTTGGCGGTGCACGACGGTCAGTACCCGCTGCATCAGGTTGAATTCCAGACCCTGTACCTCGGCCATGCTGCCAAGCCTTTTGCGGATCAATGCTTCCTCGGTCGGGCAATCCATCTGGGCGATGCGCAACCGGCTCAGCGCGCTGCCGTTCGGAATATTGGCCGTGGTCAGCCCAGCGCTGTCATCTGTTGGCGCTTGTACCGCGCTGGTTCCGCAACACCCTTGGCAGTTGTCGAGCGAAAGCGCCTGGTCTTGGGGTACGTGGGAATCGTGGCTGGACGGATGATCGTGACCGCAAGCGGCCGCAGGCTTCAGTGGACGATAGGACATACGTGTTTTCTATTGGTCGGATGTTCCACATTCCACACCCTGAAGTTACTATAGGGTCAAGCGTTTTGGAGGCTATCCATGAAAATCAGCGAACTCGCCCAAGTGGCGCAATGCACGGTGGAAACCGTGCGCTACTACGAAAAGGAAGGCTTGCTGTCCGCTCCGGCGCGCACGCCAGCCAACTACCGCAGCTATGGCGATGCCCACGTCGAGCGGCTGCGCTTCATCCGCAACTGCCGCGCGCTGGATATGACGCATGAGGAAATTCGCACGCTGCTCGGGCTAATGGATCAACCGGCCAGCGATTGCGGTGGGGTGAATCGCCTACTGGACGAGCACATCGCCCACGTCGATGTGCGTATCGCTGAACTATGCCAACTCAAGCAGGAGCTCAATGAACTGCGGCAGCGCTGCCAGCGCGAGCAGGCCGTGGACGCCTGCGGCATATTGCAGGGGCTGGCGTCGATGGAAACAGAACCACGGCACGAACGAAACACGCACCTTGGGTAAGTGAGGGGGCTTTAGCAGCCCAGTTTTTTTCCTGTCAACAGCGTTCCATTCCAGAGTGACTCACTTGGTTAAGTTGTCCATGCGTTATCCTCACCCCATCTTCATGAGACATTTCCTCGTATGAACCTCCTGCAGATCCTGATCCTCGCCATCGTACAGGGGGCGGCAGAACTCTTGCCGGTCTCCAGTTCGGCTCACGTCATCGTGGCCGAGAAGTTGATGGGGCTGGACCCGACCGTGCCCGAGATGACGCTGTTGCTGGTGATGCTGCACACCGGCACGATGTTCGCGGTCATTGTCTACTTCTGGAAGTCCTGGCGTACCACTTACTTTGGCTCAGTCCAGGCATTTCGAGCCAACGCGCTCCGTGTAGTGGTTGCAAGCATAGCGACTGGTGCAGTGGGACTGGCCCTGCTGCAACTGATTAAGCACGTGGTCGCTGGCAACATGCCCGGTTTCGAAATTGAAGATCTGTTCGGCAATGCCAGGCTGATGGCCGCCGCCCTGGCCGCAGCCGGCGTGCTGATCATCGTGTCGTCACGTTTCCCCGAGCCCACAGGCAGTGATGGTCTGTCGCTGCGCAGCGCGGCATGGATCGGCGCAGTGCAGGGCCTGTGCCTGCCGTTTCGGGGCTTCTCCCGTTCGGGCGCCACCATCTCGACGGGCCTCGCCTTGGGCGTGGGCCGCCGACGAGCAGAAGAGTTCAGCTTCGCGCTGGCGGTGGTGCTCACCCCCGCAGTGATCGTCAAGGAAGCGTATCGACTTTACCAGGCGCAGGGCGTTGCCATAGCCGTGCATGCAGGCGGGCTCGTGCAACTCGTCGGCCCGAGCTTGATCGGCATGACGTTGAGCTTTCTGGCGGGTTTGGTGGCGCTACGCTGGCTGTCGCGCTGGCTGGAACAGGGGCGCTGGCATTTCTTTGGCGTCTACTGCCTGTTGGCCTCGTTGGTCGTCCTTTGGATAGGCTGAGAATACGCTGCAGACCTCTCTAGCGCCTAGTTGTGCGTGGTGTGCCCAAGTCTGGGCCGGAGATCCCTCGTTAATTAGCAGATAATGGGAACTTAGCAAGCGCGAGGTAGACAGAACCCCTGAACGTAACACACTGGTTTATAGTGCAACCATGTTTCGCAAGAAGATACGCCGGTCAATCGCTTTTCTCTGCGCCGTGATCCTGATGTCGAGTCAGTTCGCGGTCGCGGCGTATGCTTGCCCGCAGATGCTTCCTTCCCCGGCGCTGAGCGCTGCCGAGGAAGCGAACATGCCGCCGGACTGTGCGGGCGAAATGGCGAGCAAACCCGCCCCCTTGTGCAAGGCGCACTGCGACCAGTCCGCACAGTCGGATCAGGTTCCGGCAACGCACCTCCTGCCGTTTACATGGGTGGGACTCTGGGTCGTGTCGCATCTCGATCCCGTCGACCAGCCTTCCTCACGAGTCCTCCATAACGGCCCGATGTGGCTGACGGATGCCTCGCCACCGCTTCGCATCCAGTACCAGGTTTTCCGGATTTAGGCCACTTCGTTGTTTAAGACGGCGTCGCATTCACGCGACGCCTTGTCTTGTTCAATCGAAGAGAGGCCATCATGTTCCCCCTCAAACCGTTTCAACGGCAGCGCATGGTCATCGCCATGCTGCTTGCCGGTTTCAGCTCGCTTAGCCACGCGCTGACGTTCGACGACGCACTGCGCCTCGCCCAGACGAAGGCGCCTCAGCTCGAAGCCCGCGAAGCAGCCGTCGCGGCGGCGCAATCAAATGCGTTGCCCGCGGGCGCGTTGCCCGACCCGAAACTTGTGCTCGGTGTGGATAACCTGCCGGTCAATGGGCCCGATGCCTACAGCGTGTCGCGCGACTTCATGACCATGCGCCGCATCGGCGTGATGCAGGAGTTTCCCAATGGCGCCAAGCGGAAGGCGCGTGTCGCGGTCGCGCAAGACAAGGTGGCAGTTGCCGAGGCGCAGACCCGCATTACGCGCCTGACCATCCTGCGCGAAACGGCCATCGCGTGGATCGCGCGCAAGACCGTGGAGCAGGAGCTTGCACACATGGACGACCTGCGGGCGGAAAACCGGCTGCTCGATTCGGCGGTCAAGGCCATGCTTGCAGGCGGCAAAGGGACAGCGACAGATGCGGTCATGCCGCGGCAGGAGGCGGCCCTGATCGAGGATCGTGCGGACGCGCTGCGCACGCGGCGCGAACAGGCCATTGCCACCCTCAAGCGGTGGATCGGTGCCGCAGCCGAAGAGCCCTTGCAAGGCACTTCACCGGATTGGCCGATCTCGCACGACGTGCTGGCTCACAGTATGCACCGGCATCCCGAGTTGACCGAGTTCGATTCGAAGGAACGCATGCTCGACGCCGAGATCGGCGAGGCGCAGGCCGAGAAAAAACCAGACTGGGCGCTGGAGTTGGCTTACCAGCAGCGCGGCCCGCAGTTCAGCGACATGGTTTCGATGCAGGTGAGCTTCGACCTGCCGATATTCCCCGGTTCGCGCCAAGACCCGAAAATCGCCGCCAAACGCGCCGAGCGCGCGGGCCTGGATGCCGAGCGCGAGGCCACGCTGCGGGAACATACCGCCATGCTGGAGTCGGACCTGGCCGAACACCGGCGTCTCGCGAACGCCGTCAAGCGCCAGCGCGAGGTGTTGCTGCCGCTCGCCGACGAGAAAGTCGCGCTGGCCATGGCGGCCTGGCGCGGCGGCAAAGGTAGTCTGGCCGAGGTGATTGCCGCGCGCCGCGAACACATCGATACGGAACTCCAAGTCATCGAGCTGGAAGGGCAGCGCCGGCAAGTCGCTGCACGTCTGTATTACGCCTACGGCGATCACCCAGGAGCGCAACCATGAGAACGGGCATGAGCCAAGCCAGGAAAATCTTTCTGATCGCCACAGCCGGTTGTGCCCTGCTCGCGCTCGGCGCAACCGGCGGCTGGTGGTGGGCCAGGCAGCCGGTGCCCATGGCGGCCAAAACAGAACCCGCCAGTCCCCAGCCCGGACAGGGTGAAGGCAAGGTGCTGTACTGGTACGACCCGATGGTTCCCCAGCAGCACTTCGACAAGCCGGGCAAGTCGCCTTTCATGGACATGGCGCTGGTGCCGAAGTATGCCGATGCGAGCGGCGAGGCGGCGGGCGTGAAGATCGATCCGGCCGTCGCGCAGAACCTCGGCGTGCGGCTGGCGAAGGTGGCGCGCATTCCACTTTCCTTTCAGGCCCAGGCGAGCGGAATCGTCGGCTTCAACGAGCGCGACGTGGCGGTGGTGCAAAATCGCAGCGCCGGTTTTGTCGAGCGCGTCTGGCCGCTGGCGCCGGGCGACGTGGTGCGCGCCGGGCAGCCATTGGTGGCGTTCCTGGTCCCCGAGTGGGCGGCGGCGCAATACGAACTGCTGGCGATCCGCCGATCCGGCGATGCGGGCTTGCTGGCCGCGGCGCGCGAACGCCTGCGCCTGCTGGGCATGCCCGAGCGCATGATAGCCGCGGTCGAAAAATCCGGCGTCGTGCAGTCGCGCTATACGGTCACCGCGCCGATAGGCGGCGTGATCCAGTCGCTCGATGTGCGCGCGGGCATGACGCTCGCGGCCGGGCAAACGCTGGCACGCATCAATGGGCTGTCGAGCGTCTGGCTGGAAGCCGCGGTGCCGCAGGCGCTGGCGGATCGGGTGGATACGGGCAGCCGCGTGACCGCGATCGTGGCGGGCGAAGCCATCCCCATCGAGGGCCGCGTCGCCAGCATCGTGCCCGTCCTTCAAGACGCCACCCGCACCCTGCGGGTACGGATCGAATTGCCGAATCGGAATGGACAATTGCGCCCGGGCATGTCCGCGCAGTTGTCCCTGCAAGGCAAGCCCAAGGGCACGGCGCTTGCCGTCCCAACCGAGGCCGTCATCCGCACCGGCAGGCGCGCGCTGGTCATGCTCGCGGACGCACAAGGCCGGTACACGCCGGTCGAGGTATCGCTGGGCGAGGAGGTCGGCGACCAGACGGTCATCACGGCCGGGCTGGACGAAGGACAGCAGGTGGTCGCGAGCGGGCAGTTCCTGATCGACTCCGAAGCCAGTCTCAGCGGGATCGCGGCACGACCACTTGAGCCGGCATCCATCCACGCATCGCCTCCTATGCACGAGGCCGACGCCACTATCAAGGGCGTCGCCCCGGGCGAAGTCACCCTCGCGCATGGCCCCTTCAAAACGCTTTCCATGCCGGGCATGACCATGACCTTTCCCTTGGGGAAACCGGACCTGGTCCAAGGTTTCAAGGTGGGCGACAAGGTGCGCGTCGGCGTGCGCCAGACCGACGACGGACTGGTCGTCGAACGCATCGAGCGGGCAGGAGGCGGGCAATGATCGCCAGGCTGATTCGCTGGTCGGTGGCCAATCGCATCCTGGTGCTGCTGGGTACGCTGTTCATCACCGCCTGGGGCATCTGGTCGGTCAAGACGACGCCGGTCGATGCGTTGCCAGACTTGTCCGATGTGCAGGTCATCATCCGCACCACGTATCCCGGCCAGGCGCCGCAGATCGTGGAGAACCAGGTCACCTACCCGCTGGCCACCACCATGCTCTCGGTGCCGGGGGCCAAGACGGTGCGCGGTTTCTCCTTCTTCGGCGACAGCTTCGTCTATGTGCTGTTCGAGGACGGAACCGACCTGTACTGGGCGCGCTCACGCGTACTGGAATACCTCAACCAGATCCAGTCGCGCTTGCCGGCCACCGCCCGTTCGAGCCTCGGCCCGGACGCCACCGGCGTGGGCTGGATCTACGAGTATGCGCTCGTCGACAGGACCGGACGCCATGACCTGGCGCAGTTGCGCGCCTTGCAGGACTGGTTCCTGAAATTCGAGTTGAAGACCCTGCCGAACGTGGCCGAAGTAGCCACGGTGGGCGGCATGGTCAAGCAGTATCAGGTCGTGCTCGATCCGGTGAAGCTGGCCGCCTTCGGCATCACCCAGGCCGACGTGAAGGACGCCATCGGCAAGGCGAACCAGGAGAGCGGCGGATCGGTGCTGACGCTCGGCGAAGCCGAACTGATGGTGCGCGCCAGCGGCTACCTGAAATCGCTCGCCGACTTCCGGGCTATTCCGCTCAAGCTGGCGAACGGCGTGCCGGTTCTGCTCGGCGACGTGGCGACCATCCAGCTCGGTCCGGAAATGCGGCGCGGCATCGCGGAGCTGGATGGCCAAGGCGAAACGGTCGGCGGCGTGGTCATTCTGCGCAGCGGCAAGAATGCGCGTGAGACTATCGCGGCGGTGCACGCCAAGCTGGAACAGCTCAAGGCCAGCCTGCCGAAGGGCGTGGAGATCGTCACGACCTACGACCGCAGCAAGCTGATCGACCGCGCGGTGGAAAACCTCAGCCATAAACTCATCGAAGAGTTCATCGTGGTCGCGCTGGTGTGCGCGCTGTTCCTGTGGCATGTGCGCTCGTCGCTGGTGGCCATCGTCTCGTTGCCGCTGGGCGTGCTGACGGCCTTCATCGCCATGCGCTACCAGGGCGTGAACGCGAACATCATGTCGCTGGGCGGCATCGCGATCGCCATCGGTGCGATGGTGGATGCGGCCATCGTCATGATCGAAAACGCCCACAAGCATGTCGAGGCGTGGAAGCGAGAACATCCCGGCCAGTCTCTCCAGGGCGAGGCGCACTGGCGGGTCATGACCGAGTCCGCCGTCGAGGTCGGCCCCGCGCTCTTCTTCTCGCTTCTGATCATCACCATTTCCTTCGTTCCGGTGTTCATGCTGGAAGCGCAGGAAGGCCGGCTGTTCGGCCCGCTCGCGATCACCAAGACCTATTCCATGGCGGCAGCCGCCGGCCTGTCGGTGACGCTGATTCCGGTGCTGATGGGCTACTGGATACGCGGCACGCTGCCGGATGAAGCGAAGAATCCGCTCAACCGCTGGCTCATCGGCGCCTACCGCCCGCTGCTGGATGCGGTGCTGGCGCGGCCGAAGACGACGCTCGCGGTGGCCGCGTTGCTGTTCCTCACCGCGGCGTGGCCGATCGGCCGGCTCGGCGGCGAATTTCTGCCGCCGCTGGACGAAGGCGATCTGCTCTATATGCCGTCGGCGCTGCCGGGGCTGTCGGCGCAGAAAGCCAGCGAACTGTTGCAGCAGACGGACCGCCTGATCAAGACCGTGCCCGAAGTGGCGCATGTCTTCGGCAAGGCCGGCCGCGCCGAAACCGCCACCGATCCAGCGCCGCTGGAGATGTTCGAGACCACCATCCAGTTCAAGCCGCGCGATCAATGGCGGCCGGGAATGACCGCAGACAAGCTGGTCGAGGAACTGGATCGCGCGGTCAAGGTGCCAGGGCTCGCCAACATCTGGATTCCGCCCATCCGCAACCGCATCGACATGCTCGCCACCGGCATCAAGAGCCCCATCGGCGTCAAGATTTCGGGTAGCAATCTGGCGGACATCGACCGTATCGCGCAGCAGGTCGAACAGGTTGCCAAGACGGTACCCGGCGTTTCATCCGCGCTGGCCGAGCGGCTTACCGGCGGCCGCTATGTCGATGTCGATATCGATCGCGCTGCGGCCGCCCGCTACGGACTCAATATCGCGGACGTGCAAGCGGTCGTGTCCGGGCTCGTCGGCGGCGAGAACATCGGCGAGACGGTCGAAGGGCTGGCGCGTTATCCCATCAGCCTGCGTTATCCCCGCGAATGGCGCGACACCGTCCAGCGGCTGACGCAATTGCCCATCGTCACGCCCATGGGCAGCCAGATCACGCTGGGCATGGTGGCACGGGTCAAGGTGGCGGACGGTCCGCCCATGCTGAAGAGCGAAAACGCCAGCCCCTCGGGCTGGGTGTATGTGGATGTGCGCGGCCGCGACCTGGCTTCGGTGGTGGCGGATCTGCGTGCCGCTGTGGCGCGCGCGGTCAAGCTCGAACCCGGCATGAGCCTGGCCTACTCGGGGCAGTTCGAGTTCATGGAACGGGCCAATGCGCGACTGGAGCTGGTCGTGCCGGCCACGCTGCTCATCATCTTCGTGCTGCTGTATCTCACCTTCAGGCGCTTCGACGAAGCCTTGCTCATCATGGTCACGCTGCCCTTCGCGCTCACCGGCGGGGTGTGGTTCCTGTACCTGCTCGGCTACAACCTGTCGGTCGCCACCGGCGTCGGGTTCATTGCGCTGGCCGGCGTGTCGGCCGAGTTCGGCGTGATCATGCTGCTGTACCTGAAGCAGGCCTGGCACAGGCGAATCGACGAAGGACGAGAAACCGATGCGGCCTTGCTCGAAGCCATCCGCGAGGGCGCGGTGCTGCGCGTGCGGCCCAAGGCCATGACCGTGGCGGTCATCATTGCCGGCCTCCTGCCCATTCTGTTGGGCGGCGGCACCGGCAGCGAAATCATGAGCCGCATCGCCGCGCCCATGGTGGGCGGCATGGTCACCGCGCCGCTCCTGTCCCTGTTCGTGATTCCGGCTGCTTACCGGCTGATGCGGCGGCGCTATCTCAACCCGGAATCGAGAAAGGAGGTGACCCGGATGTGATGAATAGACTCATGCAAGGAAGTGCAATCCGTTTACTCAACCTGAAGGAGAATGATCATGCGTAAGTTGCTGATACCGATGCTGCTCGTCTTTTCGCTGTCCGCTTTCGCCGCTGGAGAGCCTGAAGAGCGGGTTACGGCACAGGTCATCGAACTCAAGGATGGCGGCAAGGTCACCGTGCAGAAAGACGGCACGATGATTCATATCGACGCAGCCGGTAATCGCGTCAGGATGAAGGATGGCGTGACGATGGAGGGCAAGGATGGAACCAAGTACGTGATGAAGAACAATGCCCTCTGGAAGAAAATCATCGAAAAAGGAACCCTGAATCCGAAGTTCTAAGGTAAGGCCAGCGGCCGGGAGGGGCCGCTTCTCCCCAAATATTTTTCAATTGCAACGAAAGGAAACATCCATGAGAAGAACTGTACTGTTCACCGCCTTGGCGTTTGCCGCCGGTACCGCCATCGCTCAGCAGAATATGGGCGACATGAAAGGCATGGACATGAGCGGCCAGAAGGCCATGCCTGGCGCCGCCCACAAGGCTATTGGCGTCGTCAAGAAGATCGACGCCAAGACCGGGATGGTCACCTTCGCCCACGGGCCGGTGAAAAGCCTCAACTGGCCGGCCATGACGATGGGATTCGCGGTCAAGGACAAGGCCCTCTTCGACAAGCTGGCTGTCGGCAAGAAGGTCGAGTTCGAATTTGTCAAAGAAGGCGAAGGCTACACGGTGACGAGCGTGAAATAGTGCTATGCCGCCGGCGTGACTTGCTCGCTGGCGGTGCTTTCGATTGAAAACTGCCGGGCGCTTCCCCGGACTGAGGCGTCCCTCGGCTAGCTTTATGAGAAGGTTTGAATGAACAAGCCGGAATGGAGGTGCAAATGATGAATGGCATGGTGGACATAATAGTCAGCATGGGCCTGTTGGACTGGTTGTTGATTCTGTTTTTGATGCTGGTCGCTGCCGCGACCATCAAGTACCTCTTCTTCGATCGGGAGGGAAGATATAAGCCAGCCATGAGCAATATTGGAGTGCGTTGCAAGGGACGGGCACCGCGAAGGCCATCAGTGGTGACCATTTCTCCCCAGACTCATTCGTGAATGCCCCTTCTGGATCAAGCTTCCTGCTGCAAATGTACAAACCATCGTGCTTGGACCCCCACCTCAAATTACAGAACGCTATAATGTTGCTAACACGAATCATTCCTGTTATGGTTTGCTCATGCAGAATAGTCGCATCACACAAAGCGCGCTGGAATCTAGCCAAAGCAAGGCGGACGGGCAGCCTGAGCCCATCTCTTCGGAGATGTTGTTCCAGGGATCGCGCGCATTGGTGATCGAGCATGACGGCGAGCGCTATGTCCTAAGGATCACCCGCCACGGCAAACTAATTCTGACGAAATAATCCGATCAGCCAGCCAACGGGTTTCTCTCAACCCCTGTAGCAAGCCAACGTTTACTGAACCTTGGAACAGGGAGAAACCCTTGCATTTTCGTAACCTCGCTACCCCCATTGCCCTGGTCGCATTGACGGCCATCCTCCCGGCGACCGCCCTGGCCGTGGAATACCCGATCGGCACGCCTCAGCAGCGCTATGGCATGGAAATCGGCGCCGTCTATCTGCAACCGGTCGAAATGGAACCGGAAGGCATGATGAGCCCGGCGAAGGATTCCGATGTGCACCTGGAGGCCGACATCCATGCCCTGGGCAACAACCCGAACGGCTTCGACGAAGGCGCCTGGATCCCTTATCTGGTTGTCAAGTACGACGTCACCAAGATCGGCAGCAACGAGAAGGTCAGCGGCGACTTCATGCCGATGGTGGCAAATGACGGCCCGCATTACGGCGACAACGTCAAGCTCAAGGGGCCCGGGAAATACCATGTCAAATACACCATCTATCCCCCCTCCGCCGACCCTCACACCCACTTTGGACGACACACAGATCGCCTGACAGGTGTTCGCCCCTGGTTCAAGCCATTCGAGGTGGAGTACGACTTCACCTACGTCGGCATCGGCAAGAAGGGGGGCTATTGAGATGGCGAGGGGCTATCGAACGCGTCTGTGGGTGCTGGCGGCGTCATTTATCGCCTTGCCAGCGCTCGCCGCGGACGATGCGGCATCCGCCACATTGCTTCAACACCTGATGGACCGGCTGGAGAGGGTCGAGCGGCACAACGCCGAACTGGAACAGCAGATCAAGACCCTGGAAGAGCGTAACGCGCAACTCGATTCCGCGCTGTCCACCGAGGACGTCAGCGAGAAGGAACCAGAACTGGCGTCACGTCTGAAGGCGGTCGAATACCAGACGCTGGATATCCAGAAGCAGGCGAAGGTCATCGACTCTATCGAAGGATTTTCCGCCGGCGCGAACTTCAGCACGGTTGCCCAGCGGGCGAGCGGCATCGATACCAGCGGCACCGAACTCAATTACCGTGCGGACATCACGGTGACCACGCCGACCATCAAGACCGGCGACATCGAGAGCAAGCTGTTTGGGCATTTCCGGGTAGGCCAGGGCAAGGGACTGGGCGACAAGTTCACCTCCTTTGTTGGGCCCAATGCCACGTCGTTCCAACTCGGCTCAGTAGTCCCACCAGAAACCAGTGCCATGATGCTGGCTGAAGCCTGGTACCAGGCTGACATCCCGCTGCCGTATGGCGGCTTCAAGCCCAATTCGCGGCAAACCCTCACCGTCAATTTCGGCAAGATGGATCCCTTCGCGTTCTTCGACCAGAACGCGGCGGCCAACGACGAAACCCGCCAGTTCCTGGCGAGCCCGTTCGTCCATAACGCACTGCTGGACAACCCGCTGGCGGCCAACATCGGCGCCGATGGTTTCGGCTTCTCGCCGGGCATGCGCGTGTCCTACTTCAACTGGGGCGCAAAACCCGAGACTTACCGCCTTTCTCTCGGCGTATTCGGCGCGGGACGCAGCGCCAATTTCAGCGATTCCTTCAAGTCGCCGTTCGTCATCCTGCAGGCAGAAACCAGCCAGCGCTTCTTCGCCGGGCTCCAGGGAAATTACCGGGTCTATCTCTGGCGCAACGGCCAGGCGCCAACATTTGTCAAGGATGAGGTCGCCTCCCACAGCGGCATTGGATTCAACTTCGACCAGCGCCTCGGCGACGGCATCACGTTGTTCGGACGCCTGGGTACGGGCAGCGGCGACCGCCTGCCTTTCGATCGTGCCGCCAGTTTTGGCGCCGAATTCAATGGCAGCTATTGGGACCGGGGAGCCGACGCCATTGGCCTTGCCATCGGAAGCAATCGCACCAGCAAGGACTTCCGTGCCCAGTCCGCAACCGTGGATGCGGATGCCAATGGCATACCCGACTATGGCTTTGTCGCCACCGGTTGGGAACAGGTCGTGGAAACGTATTACCGCTTTCATGTCCATGAGCGATTCGAACTGACACCCGACTTCCAATATATCCGCAATCCTGCGGGCAATCCGGACGCACGGGCGGTGACGATTCTCGGTGTGCGGGCCAATCTGGCCTTCTGACGAGGACACAATATGAACAGAAACAAAGCCGCCAACGTCATGCTCGACACCATGCCTCGGCTTTTGCGCGCCCATGCCGCCGCCGGCCTCGCCCTCGTCGCGGCAGCCTGCCTGCTCGCGCCTGTCGGAGCCGGCGCCGCCGACTTGCCCACCTATACCGTGGTGGCCAGGGATGGGCGGCTCATCCCCGACACGCTGAACGTCCCGGCCGGCGTGCGCTTCAAGATCGCGGTGCGCAACGAGGGGCGTGACGCCATCGAGTTCGAAAGCCTGCAGCTCCGGAAAGAGAAAGTACTCGCGCCCGGCGCGGCGTCCTTCGTGGTGATCGCCCCGCTCAAGCCCGGCGAGTACGAGTTCTTCGACGAATTTCACCCAAATACCGGGCGCACCCGCATCGTTGTGAAATAAAAGGAGTGGCATATGGGTAACGCGCTTTTCATCGTCTGGCGGGAAACCATCGAAGCAATGCTGGTAATTGGCATTCTGCACGGATGGCTCAGCGCCCGCCCCGACGCCCGCGCCGGCTTCCCCTGGCTATGGGGTGGAATCGCGGCAGGCCTGGGGCTTGCGGTGTTCCTGGCCGTGACGATCATGGATATCCAGTCGTTGGTGTCGGCGAATGCGCTGGAATGGTTTCAGGCCATCATGCCGCTGGCGGCTTGCGGCCTGATTTTCCAGATGGTCTGGTGGATGCGCCGCCACGGCGCCGGTCTGAAAAAGGAACTGGAAGCGGGGATGGCGAGCGCCGCCGACCGGGCCAACTGGCTGGGCATTGCGGTCCTGGCTGCGGTGGCGGTGGGACGCGAAGGCGCGGAGACGGTGGTGTTCCTTTACGGTGCGGTGAAAGGCAGCGCCAACGCCGACATTGCCCTCGGTAGCGCGACCGGCTTCCTGCTCGCCCTGGCCGCCTATTGGCTGCTTTCCCGCGGCAGCCGGTTTGTTTCGTGGCGCGCCTTTTTCCGCGTCACGGAAGTGATGCTCCTGCTGCTGGGCGGGGCGCTGCTGGTGGACGGAACGGAAAAACTTGTCGGTCTGGAAGCCCTGCCGCCGCTGGCCGACCCGCTGTGGAACACGGCGTTCCTGCTGGACGACAGCACGCGGACAGGCGGGCTCGTGGCCGCCTTCACCGGTTACCGGGCGGCGCCATCGGGCATGGCCTACGCATTGCTCACGGCCTACTGGGCACTTGCCCTTGGCATGCTACTCAAATTGAAACCGATGAGGCGCAAGGCATGAATACAGCGACAGGGCGCATCATGGCTACGGGTTCGAACACAGGCTGGCTCGCCCGCCTGGGGCTCGCCATGCGACGCTACCGCAACGCCATCGTCGCAGCGCAATGGTTCGTGGTGCTGGGCTACCTTGTGCTGGTGGCCGTGCCGGCTTTTCTGCCCCTGCCGCCCGACCAGGCCCATATCTGGAACAACCTCACCCGCTTTGCCCAGTTCATGTTCTGGGGCATCTGGTGGCCCTTCGTCATATTGTCCATCATGGCACTGGGTCGGATGTGGTGCGGGGTGCTGTGTCCGGAGGGTGCGCTCACCGAGTGGGTTTCCCGCTACGGACTGGGGCGCGGCATCCCGCGCTGGATGAAATGGGGTGGATGGCCGTTCGTGGCTTTCGTCATGACCACCGTGTTCGGGCAGATGACCAGCGTATACGAATACCCGAAGCCCGCCCTGCTCATCCTCGGCGGCTCGACCGTCGGGGCCATTGCCGTGGGGCTGATCTGGGGGCGCGAAAAACGGGTCTGGTGCAAGCACCTGTGCCCCGTTTCCGGCGTGTTCGGCCTGCTGGCAAAGATCGCGCCCATCCACTTCAAGGTCGATCAAACGGCCTGGGACGCGGCGCCTGCCGGCCATCGCACCAGCCGCCAGCACGTTATCAACTGCGCCCCGTTGATCAACATCCGGCGCATGGACAGCGCCTCGGCCTGCCATGCGTGCGGCCGCTGCGCCGGAGAACGGGATGCGGTGCAACTCGCCCTGCGTTCGCCCAATGCCGAAATACTCGGCCATCCCGGCGCGCCCGAAAACGCGGCCGGAGAAACGAACGCCTGGCCTGCCCGCCTGCTGGTCTTCGGCATGCTGGGCGTGGCGCTCGGGGCCTTCCAGTGGAGCGCCTCGCCCTGGCTCGTGGCCGTGAAACAGGCTGCGGCAGGGTGGCTGGTAGATCACGAGGTCTGGTGGCCGCTCAACGAGGCAGGACACTGGTGGCTGTTCACCTATTATCCGGGAGCGAACGACGTCTTCACCTGGCTGGATGGCGGGCTATTGCTCGCCTATATCGCCGCCGAAACGCTCGTCGTCGGCGGCTGGGTGTGGGGCTGGCTCAAGCTGGCCGGCATGCTGACGGGATTGCCTTGGCAGCGGCTGTCCCAAACTCTCATTCCCTTCGCCGGAACCAGTGTTTTCGTAGGCCTGAGCCAGCTTACAACCTCCCAACTGGCTGGCGAAAGGGTGATCCTGCCTTGGGCCAATGACGCACGCATAGCGCTGCTGGCGCTCGCCGCCATCTGGAGTGCGAATCTTGCATGGCGTCTGGCGAAACGTAACGGCGCCGCGGGCGCATTGGGAATATTGGTGGCCGCAGCTTTTCCGCTTGCCGCCTGGGGTACCCAGTTTTTTATCTGGTGAACCCTGAATGAGCTTTATGTTTTTCGGGTAAATCACCTCTCAACCGATCATGGCCGTTGTGCCCTAGCGTTGCCCAAACGCTCTCCTGAGTGGGTTGGTCATCAATGGTTTAACGTAACGGCCAATGCCCCTGGCTTTCCTCAGTGAATTACGTGTCCTCCGAGGCTAACGAGTTCCCCTGCTTCATTTGATGTCGGCGATCTTTAACACTATTTCCAGCGGACAGATATTGGTAAAGCCGCTCTGGAACAGATTGAAACCCGTGAAAGCGGCGAGCCATAGCCAGTTCTCGTCCATGAAAACTGGGCTGCCATGCATGCCCAGAGCGAGTGACAGCAGTACAAAGGAACCGGCGACCGTTCTAACTATCCGAAGTGCAGACATTCATCTTTCTCCTTTGATGGGCGTAATTTCAAATTGATCGATTACCATGCGCTTCCCGTGGTGCCGCATCAGCCGATCTGCGCTTGGCCGCGTGCATGGCGAGGTTGGCTACCTGGACCAGCCCTTCGAAATCCTTGCCGTGCATCGGGTAGACCGCGAAGCCCGCGCTGGGAATGCAAGTCACGCTGCCATCCGGGACCTCCAGCGGCTGGCGCAGGGCAGCTTCAATGTTTTCCGCCAGGCGCTTAGCCTGCTCGCCCGAGACATCCTCGGACAATACGGCGAATTCGCTGCCGGTGAGCCGCACCAGCGTGTCGCGCTCGCTCAACGTGCTCTGGATATGGGATGCGGCGTTTTGCAAAACTTGCGCCAGATCGGGCCGGTCGAAGAAACCGCCGTCGGGGCTCTTGGCGTCCCCGATATCCAGGAACAGCAGCGAAAAGGTCAACGGGCGCCGTTTTGCCCGGTTGATGAGCGTCTGCATGTGCTCCAGCAGAAAATAGCGGTTGGGCAGGCCGGTGACGGGGTCGTGGCGGTACAGATAGTCAAGTTCCCGGTTCTTTTTCCGGGAGAGGTGCAACAGCCCCATCATCACGGCGGTCGCCATGAGGAAGAGCGCCATGACAAGCAAGGCCTCGCGTATTATGCCGCGGCGCGCATTCTCGAACAGGCCGGCCTCCGGCAGATCGACCAGGTTCCAGGCGGTTCCGGCCACCGGCAAGCTGTAGCCGATGCGCCGCATTTCTTCGGCGCTGAGTTTGAAATCTCGCTTGAGCAGGATGCGCGGACCAATATCCGTGATCTCGATCAGGCCGGGAATCTTTTTGTGCAGCAGCAGCAGGCGATGGCCGGGAATCTGGCCGTGGCGCAGAGCGCGTGCCAGCAGATCGGCAGGGAAGCTGACGAAGAATATGCCCTGGGCAACGCCGCTCTTTTCCCAGTCCACCATGACATCGAAGTGGTAAACGTCCGGATGGGGATGGACGTAGACCTCGCTGTGTGCCCGGTCGGCCGCGAACTGCCTGATGTCGCGCTGGCAGACTTCGCCTACCAGCCCATCAAAGTCCTCCAGCAGCGGATTACCGCTGCGGTTGGCGAGGGTGAAGGCGAACGCCTCGGGAAAGTTAAACCGCACACGCTGGTTCAACTGATCGTGCAGGATCATGTCCTCCGGATGGGAACGCAGCTTGTCCAGCAGTTCATTTTCGCTGTCGGCGAACAGGTGTACCGAGCGGCGCAGCTCAGCCAGATAAGTGCCGATCTCGCCAGTGGTGCCGCTCACCGAACTGCGCATGAGACTTTCCTGGTTGCGCCGGAACTCTTCGTAACGGACATCGGTGTGCCAGGCCAGCAGCGCGCCCACCATGGCGAGCATGACGCAGACAAGTAGCCATACGGGCAATTGGGAATTCCGCCGGCGTTTCATTGCGTCCACCATTTATTCCATACGCAAGGGGCTGCGCGCAGCTATTTCGCGCGTCAGCAGCGTCTCGAATTCGGCGGGGGGCAGCGGCTTGCTGAAGTAGTAGCCCTGCATGAAATCGCACTTCATGGATTGAAGGAGCTTCATCTGTTCTTCCGTTTCCACGCCCTCGGCGATGACCTTCAGGCCCATTTTCTGCCCCATGTCGATCACCGCCGCCACGATGGATGCGTCGTTGGCATCGGTGATGACGTCGCGCACGAACGAGCGGTCGATCTTCACCACATCCACCGGAAGACGCTGCAGGGCGGACAAGGAGGAATGGCCGGTACCGAAATCATCGATGGCGATGGTGATGCCCATTTCCCGCAGGGCACGCAAGGTGCCGATCACAGCGTCGGTATGCTCCAGAATCGTGCTTTCGGTAATTTCCAGTTCCAGGCAGGACGGATCCAGGCCGCTGCGTTCCAGGGCCTGGCTGACCTGCTTGAGCAGGTGGGGGTACTGGAGTTGGCGCGGTGAGAGGTTGACCGCAACCCTGATGGGCGGCAGTCCGGCATCCCGCCAGGTACTCGCCTGCTCGCAGGCATGACGGAGCACCCATTCGCCGAGCGGGATGATCAGCTCGCTGTCCTCTGCCAGTGAAATGAAACGGTCGGGCATGATCAGCCCGAGTTCGGGGTGCTGCCAGCGCACCAGCGCTTCCATGCCGATGATTTCTCCGCTGATCTGTCCGATTTGCGGCTGGTATTGCAACAGGATTTGCGGCTGGTAATGCAGGCGCAGATTTTCCCGGTTGATGGCCTTGCGCAATGCGCCTTCCATGCTGACACGCTCGGCCAGGGCGGTGTTCATTTCCGGCGCGTAGAGCCGGTAAACGCCACGCCCATGATGCTTGGCGTTATACATGGCGGCATCGGCGTTCTTCAGCAGGGTGTCCGTATCGTCCGCGTCGAGGGGAAACACCGTGATGCCGATGCTGGTCGAGGAGAATAGCTCGTGTTCGCCGAGGTGGAACGGCTCGGCAAACAGTTCGATGATCTTTTCGGCCACCATTTCCGCATCGCGGACATGGGCGACATCGTCGAGCAGGATGGTGAATTCGTCGCCGCCCAGCCGGGCTACCGTATCGCATCTGCGCACCACGCCGCGCAGGCGTTCGGCGACCAGGCGCAGCAATTCGTCGCCGGTTTCATGGCCAAGGGTGTCATTGACGTTCTTGAAACGGTCGAGGTCGAGGAACATCAGCGCCAGCAGTTTCGGATGGCGCTGCGCCTGGGCCACGGCCTGGGTCAGCCGGTCGATGAACAGGCGGCGGTTGGGCAGGCCGGTGAGCATGTCGTAATAGGCCATCTGCGTCAGCTGCTCCTCGTACGTCTTGCGCTCGCTGATGTCCTGCGTCACCGCGGCCATGAGTTGCTGCTCGCCATCCCGGAAGGCGCTGACGGACAACAGCATGGGGAAAGATTCGCCATTCTTTCTGCGGGCAGCGAATGAAAGCACGTCGCCGTCGAGGAGCCGGGCGCAGGATTCACGTAGGCCGGACTCGTCTTCCACCAGATGATAGAAGGGCATGCCCGCCGCCTCGCTGGCATCGTAGCCGAACATGCGCTGCGCGGAGGCGTTGAGGGCCTCGATCTGGCAATTCTGGTTGATGATGACCACGCCCTCCGCCAGATTCTCCAGCACCGCGCGGTGGCGGGATTCATGCGCCGCCGCTTCCTCGCCGCGTTTTACGATCTCGCTTCGCATGAACTCCAGATCCCTGGCCAGATCGCTGACCTCATCGAGATTGGTATCGATGCTCAGGGTGCGGCGCATGTCGCCGCCGGCGATTTCGCGGGAAGCGTGCCGCAATTCGGTGAGCGGCCGGGTCAGGCGCATGGCCAGCGCAGCGGACATCAGCAACAGCAGCCAAAGGTAGATAAACCCGATGGCAAAGCCGAAATGATACAGACTGCGAACTTTTTCGCCCAGGAACGATTCGTCGTAACACAGGCGGAGGATGCCGTGCGTTTCGCCGTTCTGGGCGGTGACCGGTACGGCCAGACAGTAGTTGTTGTCGCCATGCTCGCCGAAGGACAGGTCTTCCCTGAACGCAGGATCCGCGGCGCCTGTCGGGTCGAAGCGCGCGTATGTCACTTCACCGGACAACTGGACGTCGGCCAGCAGGGCGGCAACCCGGTCTTGCCGGGTATCCTGCCCCACCAGGTTGGACAGGATTTGCGCCTGACCGCGCACATGGTTGATGAACTGCTCCTGGTAGTCGCGTTTGACGAAATGCATGACACCCGCGATCAGGATGGCGCCGATCACGAAATTCATCAGCAGCATGCCGGTGATCATCCGGCCCGGCATGCTGCGCAAAAAACGGGTGATCAGTTTTCCTGCCATAGCTCGGCCACGACCTTGAGATTGGGCCACGCAGCGGCCCGGTCGGCCCACATATAAGTCACGGCGGACTTGTCGGCCAGCAGAGCGTCGACCAGCGCCGTTTCCGAATCGAAGCGCGCCGGGCGGCTGCCGCCGCCGCGCATGGCCCGAATGAGCAGGGCGCGCTCGTAAGCATCGCGCGACATGAAAACAACCTTCTGCAAAAATGCTTCCTCCAGCACAGGATCGCTGGCGTTACGCAGAGGATGCATGGGGTCATTGGACGGCGCAGCGGCAACCGGCACGCCCAGGAACAGTTTGCGGGTGTCGCCCGGCGACAAACGGCCGAGGTCCGAGCCGCGAGCGGCGACCAGTACCATCTTGCGCATGCCGTTCGCCCAAACGGCGCCTACGCCGGGCAGCCACGTAGTCGCCAAGCTGCAAAATAGCGCCGCGATGAATCTTCTTCTTGTCATGGGAATACTGCACTCCACTGAATCTGCACCTGGCGGTAGCTGGTATCCAGCCTTTCCACGTGGCTGGCTTCGATTTTTACTGCCTGGTTCCGGGTCACGTCATAGCGCAGGCCGATCAACTGCTTGTTCAGCTCGAAGTCAGGTATCAGTGCAAGCAAGGGATCATTATTCGTGCCGCCGGTTTCCTCCATCCGTATTAGGGCGGTGCTGCGTGGCGCAAATCGGTATTCGCCCTGCACATAGCCATACAGGAAGTTGCCGGAAGCCATTGCGCCGCTGCCCTCCAACTTGTTGGAAAAGACGTACAGTTCAGCAATGACGCGGAACGGATCGGATTCCCAATTGGCGAATAATCCTCCGACGTCCTGTGTGATGCCGGTCCAATTGCTGTTCTCTACGGGTATCTTGTTGCGCGCGAAGAAGACGCCGGCCTGGGTGGGCGATGTCTCGTCCGGCGTGTAGGACAGGCGAAGACCCAGCGAGAGATCGCCGAGCTTGCCGGCCCCCACGATGTCGGGGGATACCAGCCCGTTTTTCATGACCGCACCCTTGCCGATGCCGAGGGAATAGTTGAGCAGGCCCTCTCCCCATTGGACGAGCTTGCCTTCCATCTGCGCGCCCACATAGTGCAGCGGCAGCGGGGCGGAATCGTCCACTACGCCGGGTTTGTCGATGGCCGTTTGCAGGTAGGCGCCATGGTTGAACTGGGTGTTCCAGTAACCTTGCAGATTATGGAATTTTCCGATCGACAGGGTATTTTGGGGATTGAGTCGCCACCCCACGTTCAGGCGGGCCAGTTCTTGCTCGTGTTCGGAAACGAATATCTCGGCGAGCCAGGTCATGGAACTGAGGCCGCCGGTGCCGAGCACATCCAGCACGGGTTCGATGTGATTGCGCTCTAGCTCGTCCCCCTGCGGCAATCCCGTCCGGTGAACCGCGGTGACGGCGGGAAAGAACAGCCACTCGGACCGGGATTCTGCATAGGTATTCAGTGGCGCGGCGCAAAGTACCAAGGCAACGGCCAGCACGCGGACTGACGGCTTGACCGTATGGCAGATCGGCATGAGTTTTCTCCCCCGCAAATTTTTATGGGCATATTTTAGTTATCGGCACGCGGCATGCTGCCATGAGCCTTTGTACGCATTTGTCTCCCCCAGGTGGTGCGATGAGGGAAGGGTACGGGAGAAATCAGCGGGGTGGTCTGAACAGGGTTTCGCCCAGCATGGACGACGCAGGGGTGACCAGAAAACCGGATATGCGGATTGAAAAGGAGACGATGGCCGATAGAGCCGAAAAGGAATTCAGGTGCGCCAATAGGTCGTTTGCGACATGGCAGCCATGATTGCAGAGCCGGGTTCGGTTGCCATCGTCGTGCGTTACCACAATTGAGATTGGAGCTGTGACCTCTGGCGAATGTAAAACAACCCCCGGCCAAGTATCAGGGTCTTCATACTGGATGAGCGCGCCCCCAATACTGCTTGTCAGCAGCATCAGAATGGTCAGTATGGAGAGAAGCTTTCGCGGCAGGAGTCCCAGTTCCACGCTTCTTTGTTTTTAGTACATTCGTTGAGAAGACGATGGCATTTTATTGTCAAGTTGTTCTTGGGTGTCAAATTTTTCTGACAGTGCATCTCCGGGATGCCGAGGATCTTTCCCGTTCGCCCGATAGCCCAACAGACGTAACGCGTTGATGACCACCACCACGGTCGACCCCTCGTGTATCAGCACCGCCAGCCCGATCCCCGCCCAGCCGAACAGGGTGGCGGGGATAAGCAGCGCCACCACGCCCAGCGAGACGAACAGGTTCTGCCGGATGATGCGCCGCGATGCACGGCTCAGGGCCACGGCGAAGGGCAGCTTGCTCAAATCGTCGGCCATCAGCGCCACGTCCGCGGTTTCCAGCGCCACGTCCGTTCCCGCGCCGCCCATGGCGATGCCCACGGTGGCGCGCGCCATGGCGGGGGCGTCGTTGACCCCGTCGCCTACCATGGCTACCTGCCCGTAGCGCTCTCCGAGCGCTTCCATGGCCTTGACCTTGTCTTCCGGCAGCAGGCCCGCCTGCACCTCGTCCAGACCGATCGCGTCGGCGATGGCGCGGCCCACGCGCTCGTTGTCGCCGGTGAGCATGATGGTTTTGCGGATGCCGATCCGGCGTAGCCCTTCCAGTACCTGCTTCACGCCCTCGCGCGGGGTGTCTGCCAGAGCCAGTACGCCGAGGAAATGCCCGCTCGCCTGGATCAGCATGATGGTCTTGCCTTCGGTCTGGAGGCGTTCCGTGTGCCGTTGAATCGCCTCGGGGACGGCTTCGCCGTCGAACAGCCTGGCGTTGCCGATGGCGACTTTCTGCCCGTCGAATTCGGCGCGCAATCCCTTTCCGGTGACGGCTTCGACCTCACCGGCTTCCCCCCAACTTAAACCACGCCGCTTCGCCTCCGTCACCACCGCCAGCGCCAGCGGGTGGGCGCTGCGGCTTTCCACGGCGGCGGCCAAGGTCAGCAGACTTGCCTCGTCTCCGCTGACGGCAACGACGTCGGTCACTTCAGGCTTGCCGACGGTCAGGGTGCCGGTCTTGTCGAAGGCGATGGCGGTGAGCACGCCGAGGTTTTCCAGATGGGCGCCGCCCTTGATCAGCACGCCGCCGCGCGCGGCGCGCGCGATGCCGGACAGCACCGCCGACGGGGTGGCGATGGCGAGCGCGCAGGGGGAGGCCGCCACCAGCACCGCCATGGCACGGTAAAAGGATTCGGCGAACGGGAAACCGAACAGCGGCGGCAGCACGATGAGCAGCGCGGCGCCCGCCAGCACCACGGGCACGAAGACCCGCTCGAAGCGGTCGGTGAAGCGCTGGGTGGGCGATTTCTGCGTCTGTGCCTCGGCCACCATCTCCACCATGCGCGCCAGCGTGCTCTCCCGCGCCAGCCGGGTGACCTCGACGATAAGCGCTCCCTCGCCGTTGACCGTGCCGGCGAACACCTTGTCGCCCGGCTGCTTGTCCACCGGCATGGATTCGCCGGTGACCGGAGCCTGGTCCACCGCCGAATTGCCGGAGGCCACCTGGCCGTCGGCGGGAATGCGGCTGCCGGGCTTCACGACCACCCGGTCGCCACGCAGCAGATCTTCCACCCGCACTTCGGCCTCCGCGCCGTCCCGTTGCACCAGCGCGGTCTTGGGCGCCAGTTCCGCCAGCGCCTCGATGGCCTTGCGCGCGCGGTCCATGGCCATGTGCTCCAGCGCATGGCCGAGGCTGAACAGGAACAGCAGCAGCGCGCCTTCCTCCCAGGCGCCGAGCGCCGCCGCCCCGGCCGCCGCGACGATCATCAGGGTGTCGATATCGAAGCTGCGGCTCTTCACACTCTGCCAGGCGTCGCGCAGGGTGTAGAAACCGCCCGCCGCGTAGGCGCCCAGCAACAGTCCGAGCGAGAGCGTGTGCGGCGCGCCGGCGAGGCCCGCGAGCCAGCCGGCCAGCAACAGCAGGCCGGCGACGCCGCTGAAAATGAGTTCGCGATGCTCGGCGAACCAGCCGGCCTCGCGGCCTTCTTCCAGCACGACATAACCGAGCGCCTGGATGCGCTGGACGATCGCCTGGCGCTTGATTTTTTCGCCGTCATACTCCAGGCGCAAACGCTCGGCGGCGTAGCTCACCGAGGCCTCCAGCACGCCGTCCGTGCGTTGCAGGGCGTGCTCGATCACGACGGCGCAGGTGGGGCAGTCCATGCCGTCGATGCGCAGGCTCTCGTGACGGAAGCGGTTGCCGATTTTCGCCCCGGCCGCCTGCGCCAGTTCGCGCACCCGGCTCACGCTGAAACGCTGCGGGTCGTAGTGCAGGCACAGGCGGGCGCCGCCGTCTTCGTGAACCAGGTGTACTTTTCCCAGGCCCTCGGCTTGCAGTAAATTGGTCAGCCGCGCCACGCAGGCGTCGCGCTCATCGGGGATTTCCGGCAAGACCAAGGACAGCTCCAATTCAAGTTTTTCGGCCATGTTGCCGCTCCTCAAGAATCAAACGATCACAGCGGGATATGTGCTGCGTTACTGCCGGGGTTTGCCGCATTGGCCGCAAAACTGTGCGTCCGCTGTCAGTTCCGCGCCGCAGCCGGAACATTTGGCGGCCGCGAGGGAAGCGCCGCATTGCCGGCAGAAGCGCGCATCGCGCGTATTGGCGCTGCCGCACTTGAGGCAGGTGATTGCCGGGCTGCTGTCTTGCGGATAGCCTGGATTACCCCCATAGCCCCCATGCCTGGAACCGCCGTGATGGCCGCCCCGGTAGCTGCCGTGGTGGCCGCCGAATCCGCCCCGCATCAAATTGCCGAACATGCGTTCAAGGAATCCCATGATTTACTCCTTCAATAGTTGATTGAGATAGATAAAAATCCGATTTCGCTTACCGGGTTCAGGACGTGGGCACAGGCCATGACCTGAAACCCGGTTCGCTCATTACATTGCCGCGACAGGGATTGCCCTGACAACGTCGGTCACGAATATCCACCCTGGATCGGCCTGACCGGTGCGGGCGGTGCGCGCGATGATGCCCACCAGTTCGTCCACCTGATGGTCTTCACAGACCAGTTCCAGCTTGGATTCGTGAATGACCTCTTCGGCCAGTTCGATGGAGTAGTGCTGCTCCCTCGCGTCTACCGCCTTCAGCAGGCTCTGCACGGGGACGACGGTGAGATTGCGGCAGCCGGCGTTCGCATTGCATTGCCCCGAGTCCTTGAGGGCGCGGATCACGTCGCCAATACGGTGGTTGTGGATGTAAGCCTTGATTTCTTTCATGCGTTTTCTCCTGTCTGATGATTGCGTGCGGCCTAAAGAGGCCGCACGCTACCGGTTTACTTCGCTTGTTTGCGTTCGCGGCGTTGTTCCACCCACTCGTACATCAACGGCAGCAGCAGTAGGGTCAGTGCTGTGGAGGTGAACAGCCCGCCCACCACCACCGTCGCCAGCGGCCGCTGGGTTTCGGCGCCGACGCCGCTGGACAGCAGCATCGGCACCAGGCCGAAGATGGCGATGGATGCCGTCATCAGCACCGGCCGCAGTCGCAGCGCAGCGCCTTGCTTGACTGCCTCCCTGATTGAGAGCCCTTGCCGCCGCTGGTCGTTGAGGAAGGACACCAAAACTATCCCATTGAGCATCGCTACCCCGAACACCGCGATGAAGCCGATCGCCGAGGGCACCGACAGATACTGCCCGGTGACGAACAGCCCGATCACGCCGCCGATGGTGGCGAACGGCACGTTGGCGATGATCAGGGTCGCGTAAGTGAGCGAGTTGAACGCCGTGTAGAGCAGGATGAAGATCAGCCCGATGGTGAGCGGCACGATCACGGCCAGTTTGGCCATGGCGCGCTGCTGGTTCTCGAAGGCACCGCCCCACTCGACCCAGTAGCCAGCGGGCATCTTCACTTCGCGTTGGATGCGCGCCTGCGCCTCCTTCACGAAGCTGTCCACGTCGCGTCCTTTGACGTCCATCTGGATCACGGCATAGCGTTGCAACTGCTCGCGCCGCACGAAGGAATAGCCCTCGTCCAGTTCCACCGTGGCCACTGCGGACAACGGCACCAGCGCGCCCGCGCGGGTGCGGATCGGGATGTTGCCGATGGCTTCCACGCTGTTGCGGAAATCGGGCGCGAGCCAGACCTGGATGTCGAAGCGCTTGACGCCGTCGATCAGGGTGGAGACGGCCTTGCCGCCGATGCCGGCCTGCACCACCTCAAGGATGTCGTCGGCGTTGAGCCCCAGGCGCGCCGCCGCTTCGCGGTTGACCTTCACCACCATCTGCGGCTTGCCCTTGTTGGCCTCCAGAGAAAGATCGGCCACGCCGGGTACTTTCTCCAGGGTGGACTTGAGCTCGGCGGACAGGCGATCCAGCGTGGCCAGATCCTCGCCGTAGAGCTTCAGGGCCAGCGTGGCGCGTACCCCGGAAATCAGCTCCTCGACGCGCATCTGGATCGGCTGCGTGGCGGCGATGACGGCGGTCGGCACCCGCTTCTCCAGCGCTGCCTGCATCTCCTGCGTCAACTCGGGAAAGGAAATCGCCTGCGGCCACTGCTCGCGCGGCTTGAGGTCGACCAGGATTTCCATGTAGTTGACGTCGGCCGTTTCGCCTTTCTCCGCGCGCCCGATCATGGCGACGGCCGATTTCACCTCCGGGAAACGCTTGAGCGCGGTTTCGATACCTTCGGAGATGCGGATCGACTCGTCCAGCGAGGTGGACGGGATACTGGTGACGCGGAACATGATGCCGCCTTCCTGCAGGGTCGGCATGAACTCCTTGCCGAGGAAGGGAAACAGCGCGAACGTTCCGATCAACAGGGCTGCCGCGCCGCCGATGACCTTGCGCTTATTCTCCAGCGCCCAGTCCAGCAGCGGCAGGTAAAGCCTCTTCGCCCACTTCACCACGAAGGTGTCCTTCTCCTCCTTGGGCTTGAGGATGAGCGAACTGAGAACAGGCACCAAAGTCATGGTGAGCACCAGCGAGCCGATCATGGCGAAGGTGATGGTGAGCGCCATCGGTTTGAACAGCTTGCCCTCCAGCCCGGTGAGGGAAAACAGCGGCAGGAACACCACGATGATGATGAGGATCGCGAACGCGGTCGGATTGATCACCTCGCGCGCTGCTTCCAGGATCACGTGGGTCTTGTTGACTGTCTGCCCGACCTTGTGGGAGAGCAGACGGAAGCCGTTCTCCACCATCACCACGGCGCCGTCCACCATCATGCCGATGCCCACCGCCAGGCCGGCGAGCGACATCAGGTTGGCCGACAGCCCCCATTGCTGCATCAGGATGAAGCTGATCAGCATAGCCAGCGGCAGCGCAAGAATCACCACGATCGCCGAGCGCACCTCGCCCAGGAACAGGAACAGGATGATCGCCACCAGGATGGAGCCTTCGACGAGGGCGCTCTCGGCGGTCTTGACCGCCTTCTCCACCAGTTCAGTGCGGTCGTAGATCGGATTGATCGTCACGCCCTTGGGCAAAGCCTGCTGCACCGTCTTCAGCTTCTCCTTGACGGCGTCCACCACGTTCTTGGCGTTCTCGCCGATGCGCTGCAAGGCCATGCCAAGCACGACCTCGCCTCCATCCTTGGTGACCGCGCCGCTGCGCAATGAAGGCGCCTCCTTGACCTCGGCCACGTCGCGCACATAGACGGGCGTGCCTTCCCTTTCGGCAACGACGATGCTGCCGATGTCCTGGGTGTTGGCTACCAGACCCAGTCCGCGCACAAGATACTGCTCCCGTCCCAGATCGACGTATTGCCCGCCCACCTGGCGGTTGTTGGCGGTCAACGCCTCCATCACTTCCTTGAAGGTCAGCCCATACTTGATCAGCCGCCGCGGATCGATCAGCACCTGGTACTGTTTCTCGTCGCCGCCCCAGGACGTCACATCGTCCACCCCGGGCGCGGTGCGCAGCACCAGCCGCACGCTCCAGTCCTGCAGGGTGCGCAGGTCCATCCCGGAAAGTTTCTTGTCGGCCGATTCGACGGTGTACCAGAACACCTGGCCCAGGCCGGAACTGTTGGCGCCCAGCACCGGTTCGCCGTAGCCCTCCGGGATGCGGCCCTTGGCTTCCTGCAGTTTTTCGCTCACCAGGCGGCGGGCGAAATAGATGTCCACGTCATCCTTGAAATAGACGCTGACATAGGACAACCCGAACAGCGACACCGAGCGGATTTCCTCCACCCCCGGCAGACCGGCCATCACGCCTTCCACCGGAAAGGTGAGCAGCTTCTCCACATCCTCGGCCGCCAGCCCCGGTGCCTCCGTGTAGATGTTCACCTGCACCGGCGTCACGTCGGGAAAGGCGTCCACCGGCACCTCGCGCCAGGCCTTCACGCCCAGCATTACCACCAGCAGAAAGGCCACCAGCACCAGTACCTTGTAGCGCAGGGAGAGATCGACAATTTTATTCAACATGGCCGCCCCCTCAATCCGCGTCGCCGATTTGCGACTTGAGTAGACGGGCTTTGAGCGCGTAGGCGCCGCTGGTCACGACCGACTCGCCAGCCGCGACACCGGACCTGATTACGATCCGGCCCTGGATGCGCTCGCCAACTTCCACTGCGCGCGGCGAGAAGGCGAAACCATTTTTCCCGGCCACGAATACGGTTGGTTGGCCTTGCACGAGCAATACAGCGTCCTCCGGCAGCAGCAGCGCCTTCGCGCCCGACCCGGTCTGGATCGCGGCCGTCGCGAACATTTCCGGCTTGAGGCGGCCGTCAAGGTTCGGTACTTCCACCCGTGCCTTCACCGTGCGGCTGTCTTTGTCCACCACGCTGCTGATATAGGTGAGGCGGCCTTTGAAGACCTCGCCCGGATAGGCCGATACGGTGATGCTCGCCTGCATGCCCGGCCTGACCTTGGCCAGGTCTTTCTCGAACAGGTCGGCCTCGATCCACAGCGTGGAGAGGTCGGCCACGGTAAACAGCGACTGGTCGGGCGGGGCGAGTTCGCCGAGTACCGCTTTCTTCTCGATGATCGTGCCGCCGAAGGGCGCGGTAAGCGGGAAGACGGAACCGGAGAGGTTTTCCGGGTTGACGCCCATCATGCGCAGCCTGTCGGCGGCGGCGCGCAACGCGGCCCCGGCTTTTTCGTGCTCGGCGCGGGCGCGCAGATAGTCCTTCTCGGGGATGATGCTGTCGGCATTCAGCCGCTGGGCGCGCGCGAAGCCGGCCTGCGCCACCGCCGCCTCGCTCGCCGCCTGCAGATAGGCCGATCGCGCCTCGCCCAAATCGATGCTGTCGAGCATCGCCAGTGCCTGGCCCGCTTTCACCCGGTTGCCCAGGCTGGCATTCACCTTGACGATGCGACCCGGCACCCGCGGGGCGACACGAGCAAGCCTGTCCTGGTTGGCCTGGATGGTGGCGGTGACCACGATCTGGTCGGCTTTTTCCTGGAGCTCCAGTTTCTGTACCTTGATGCCCGCTTGATGAATCTCCGCGTCACTCAGATCGAGCAGTTTCCCGGCGGCTTTTTCTCCCGGTTTATCTGGCGGGGATTCTTGCGCGCCCTGGTTTGCGGGTTCCGTTTTTCCGGGGACGTTTTTTTCCGGTGCCGGTTTGTCGCCGCACCCCGCAAGCAGGGTTGCGGACAAGCTGCCGGCCAGGAGCAGCGAGGCCAGTTGTTTCAGGCCGCGTCTTTGTTGGCTGTGTGAGTTTTCCATGTCATGAGTTCCTGAATTCTTGAATGTCTTGTTCAGCGCAGGTCGGGCGTGGACTGCCAGCCCGCCGCCGCCTCCAGCGCCACTTGGGTCAGGCGCAACTCGGTACGGGCGTCGAGCAGATCGCGCTGTCCGTCCAGCACCTGGCGGTTGACCAGCAACAGCTGCAGCAGGCCGATTTCGCCCGCGCGGAAGGAAATGGCGGAGAGACGCCGGTTTTCTTCCAGGCTGGGCAGCACCGATTCCTTGAGCCGCTTCACCCGCACTTCAAGATTGGTGAATCGTTCCCACAGGGCGACCACCTGGGCGCGCACGTCGCGTCCGGCAGCTTCACGCTCGATCCGGGTCTGGGTGAGTTCCGTCGTCGCCCGCCCGATGCCGCCCGCGTTCTGGCGGAACAGGGGAAGCGGCAAGGCAGCACTCAGGCCGACGATCTTTTCGCGGGCATCGAACGGCCCCTCCCGCCCGGTGCTGAGTCCAACCGTAACGTCCGGGTAGCGTGCCGCGCGCTCAAGGTCGAGGCGGCTCTTCGCCGCCTGTTCCCGATGGCCTAGCGCCTGCAGGACGGGCCGGCCTGCGGCAGCGTTCAGCAGGTCGTCCAGGGAGTAGGGGACGGCTGCCGGATCAAGGGCGCCCTGCACCTGCGGCAGCTCATTAGGTGGCAATTGCAGCAAAGCGGCCAGCTCCGCGCGCGCCTGGATGAGTTGCTCGCGCAGCAGCGCCACCTGGTTGCGCGCCCGTTCCGCTTCCACGCGGGCGAGGTTGCCGTCGAGCCGGCTGTCCTCTCCCGCTGCGACCCGCTTGCCGACGGCTTTGGCGGCATCTTCGATGAGATTGAGGGTTCCCTCCTCGGTCTGGATGCGCGACTGCAGGCTCAGCACCCGCACGAATCGGCTCTCCACTTCGGCGCGCACCTGCCGCCGGGTTTCCGCGATCACCTGCCGGGTCGCGGCCAGCGATTGCTCGGCTGCGGCCCGCCGGTCGCCTTGCTGGCCCGCGATTTCGAAGGTCTGGGCGAGCCCTACGTTCCACTCGCGGTTTGTTTGGCTGGGATTCGTGACCTGCGGGACTTCCCTGCGGATCCGTGCCATTGAAACCTGCGGGTTGTTCCACAGCGGCGCGCGCGCATCGCGCAACTCGCCTTCTGCCGCGGGGACGGCGGCCTGGGCCGCGCGCAGCGCCGGGTTGGCCTCCTCGGCGCGCTGCCACGCACCCTCCAGGGTCAATGCCGCGGGGTCTGCAAACGCGACGGGGGACAATAAAAACCAGAACAGCGATGCCACGGCTGCGCGGCACGCCGGCCGCAACCCGCTCCGGGCGTTGCGGCGCAAAAATGAAAACCTCATGCTCATTCCTTTCCAAGGCGAACACGGCACCCCGCCGAAGGCGGAGGCGTCTTCGCAACACAAAAATCAATGCGTCTGGAAACTAGGAGATGAGTCGCGGCGGCCGGAAAAGGCCTTCGGGGGCAGGTTCGGGAATGAACCGGGAGTTGTGGTAGGAGTAGCCTTCGATGGGCTTCGAGGACAAGCTTGGCGTTTGGCCGAACAGCCCGAGGAAATGCCCCACTTCGTGACACCAGTGGGTACATACCGCCTTGGCTTTAGGCGACTCGCCATGACCATGGCCCGCTTGCAGGGATGGCTGCATGATCTCCGCCGGGACGGTTTCCTGCCCGGCAAAAAACGCATCGGCCACCGCCTCGCGGTTGAACGTCCAGCCACCCGCATTGATCAGCAGGGTGACCAGCAGGAAATACAGGAGTCGGCGTGCGGCTGCGGGATGCATGTTTTCATCTTATCTGATTGCGTTCTTTGTGTGGCTGTTTTCTTGATTGCCCACCGTGGCGTAGGGGAATAGCTTGGCACTCTTATGGCATGCTCGTTTTTGGCAAGCGATGCGCGATCCGGCGAGGTGTGGTGGGGCCAAACCCTTCAACAGCCGGACCGCCCAAAGGCTCCCGGGTTAATCCCAGTCCCACATCCCGGGGCCCATCATCATTCCCGGGCTCATCATCATGTCGGGGTCATAGCCACGCCACATTCCGGGAGCGTAGCCTCGGTTGTAGCCGCGCTGCATGCGCTGCATCCTTTCCCGCTGTTCCTTGGTCAGAACCGCGTTCATCCGCTTCTGCGCGTCGGCCCGGGCATCGAAGACCTGACGCTCGATGTCGGTGGTTTTGCGGTACGCCTGATCGAGCGCGGCCGGGTCCGCGCCGGAGGAATACATGTCTTGCAGCTTTCGTTTTTCCTCGAAAAGCTGCCGCATCAGGGGCGCTTCTTTTTTGGCGAGATCGTCGCGAATCCTGTCGATCTTTTCAGCCTGCTCCTTCGTCAGGTCGGGTCCCCCGGAATAGGGACCTCCATATCCATAGCCACCCATCATCCCAGGGCCCATGCCGTAGCCACCCATCATTCCGGGACCCATGCCATAGCCGCCCATCATTCCCGGGCCCATCATTCCGGGTCCCATCATCATGCCGCACCCATAGCCCTGGCAAGGGTAATAGCCTTGCTGCGCAAAAGCCGCAGGGGCCGTAAGCGAAAGCACGGTCAGTCCTGCCAACACGATCTTTTTCATGCTGTTTCTCCTTCGGTGATCCAAACGACGCGTAACGCCCACGCAAGCACGGGCACCTAACCACGCTTCAAGTCGTCGCGTTTTTCGAGAAACTCCTCGCGATCAATTTCTCCCCGAGCATATCTTTCTTCCAGTAGTTCCAGCGCCCCTTGCCTTTCATCGCGGGCGCCCGGGTTCGGACGGGAACCGCCCCCGAAGAAGTATTTGAGCCCCACCGCGACGAGCAGGATCGGTACCAGCCAAAATAGAATCATGCCGAACCATCCCCATCCCCAACCCATGCCGTATTCCCACATCATGTCGATCTCCAGGGCTTAGCTCCGCCGCACACGCTATTTCTGGTCCGCGCTGTGCCGCTGTAAGAAATCGACGATCTCGTTAATCGTCGTCTCGTCCGGGACGATTTTCCCCATCGCGGTCATGTTGCTGCGCATCCGGCCGACCACCGCCGGCCACTCCCGGGCAGTGTGCTGCTTCGGATCCGGCAGCGCGTGGCATTGCATGCAGGTTGTGCTGAAGGCCCGGCCAGGAGGCGTGTCCAGATCCGGGTACGTTGCCGCATCGATGGGCTTCTGGGCATGTCTCTGCAGATATCCCAGCAGGATATCCAATTGCACTGGATCGGGAGCCGCAACGCCCATCATCCCTCCCATCATCTGCATGCGCATGTTCATCCGGCCCAGCACCTGGGGCCATTCCGCGGCGGTATGCAGGCCCGGGCCCGGCAGGTTGTGACATTGCATGCAGAACTGCTGCAGCAGGTGTGCCCCCGACGAATCGGACTCGGGCAGGCGGGCGGGGTCCATCCCGGGAGGCAGCGCGCCCCGCATCATCCGTTGCATCATGTTCCGGTGCATGCCCATCCCGCCCATCATCCCCATCCCGCCAGCCAGAATCGTCCGTTCGCCGGGAGCAAGCTCGCCTGCGGATGCCGCAATCGGAGCAGCCAGGCAACTCGCAACGGCTGCGCCCAGCGCCAGGATCGAAGTCCCTTTGCCTGTCTTCATGATGTCTTCACCCCTTGAGGGTTACAGGGCCTGCATGACCCGCTCCAGTTTTTGCCTGACCTCGCTGGCCAATTGATGTACCTCCGGCTTGTTCACCAGATCGAGCACCGCATTGGGGTCCATGAACTCCACCTGGACCTTGCCCGCATCGTCCTGGCGCACCACCACGTTGCACGGCAGCAGCAGGCCGATCGAGGGTTCGGCGACGAGCGCCCGGTGTGCCAGCGGCGGATTGCACGCACCGAGGATGCGGTAGGGCGGCATGTCCTGGTTGAGTTTCTTCTTCAGGGTCGCCGCCACGTCGATGTCCGTCAGGACGCCGAAGCCTTCCTTTTGCAGCTCCTGGATAACCTTCTCGATTGCCGCGTCGAAAGAAGAGGCTACCGTCTTGCCAAAACCGTACCGGGTGTTCATGCGTTTACTCCTTTGTGAAAAAATAAGAATAGTTCAGGTTCTGAGCATGCGCAGGCCGCTTGCGATCACCACGAACTCGCTGATTTCGTGCGCGAGGACGGCGACCGGCAGAGTGAAATAACCGCTCACCGCCCCGACGATGAGCGAGCCGATCACCACCACGGACAGCCCCAGGTTTTGCAGCACCACGCCCCAGGTGCGGCGGCTGAAGCGGATGAGATAGGGCAGGCGCGCGAGGTTGTCGCTCATGAGCGCCACGTCCGCCGTCTCCAGGGCGACATCGGTGCCGGCGGCCCCCATGGCGACGCCGACGTGGGCGGCGGCGAGCGCGGGTGCGTCGTTCACTCCGTCGCCCACCATCAACACCTTGCCGTATCGGGCTTCCAGTTCGGCGACCTTGCGCGTCTTGTCCTCGGGCGACAGCTCGGCATGCACTTCGTCGACTCCCACCTGTTCGGCGATGGCGGCGGCGGCCAGTGGATTGTCTCCGGTCAGCATGACCACCCGCTCGATCCCGGCGCGCTTCAGCTCAGCGATGGCATCCGCGGCCTCGGGGCGCAGGGGGTCGCTGATGGCGAACAGCGCCTGGATCGAAGAATCGGTCCCGAGCATCACCACGGTCTTGCCCTGGCTTTGCAGTTGCTGAACCTTGTCCATCACTTCGGCAACAGGAACAGCCAGGTCGGCGAACAGTTTGGGGCTGCCAATGTAGAACTGCCGACTGCCGACCACCCCATGGGCGCCAGCACCGGTAAGGGAGCGGAAATCCTCGGCGGGCACCGGTTCGAGGCCGGCCGCCTGGGCGCGGCGCATGATGGCCTGGGCCAAAGGATGCTGCGAGCGGGATTCGAGGGCGGCGGCGGCCTCCAGCGCCTCGCGCTCGCCGTGCCCCCAGAACGCGAGCACGTCCGTGACCTCGGGGCGGCCGATCGTGAGGGTGCCGGTCTTGTCGAGCGCCACGACCTTCACCCGGGCCAGGTTCTCCAGATGGATGCCACCCTTGATGAGCAGGCCGTTACGGCCGGCGGTGCCCAGGGCCGCGACCAGGGTGATCGGAATCGAGATCACCAGGGCGCAGGGCGCCGCGGCGACGACGAAAACGGTGGCGCGAGTGAGCCATTCGGCCCAAGGCAAGCCGAAGAGCGGCGGCAGGAGGGCGATAAATACGCCGACCGCCAGCACGGCGGGACTGTAACGTCTGCCGAAGCGCTCGATGAAGCGCTGGCTGCGCCCCTTGCTGGCCTGCGCCGCTTCCACCAGATGGATGATGCGGGACAGGGTGTTGTCCGCGAACACCTTGGTCGCGCGCACCGTCAGCGCGCCTTCCCCGTTGATGCTGGCCGCGAATACCTTGCCGCCCGGGGATTTTTCCACGGGAACCGATTCCCCCGTCACCGGCGCCTGGTTGACTGCGGAATGGCCGTCGATCACCTCGCCATCGGTGGCGACCGATTCCCCGGGCAGGACGATGAAGATATCTTCCACCCGCAATTGCTCGACGGGGATGCGCGATTCCTGGCCGCCCCGGCGCACCAGCGCGGTCTTCGGCGCCAGATTCATGAGAGCCCGGACGGCGTGTCGCGTGCGCTCGGCGGTGTAGCCTTCCGCCGCCTCGGAGATGGAATACAGGAACACCAGCGTGGCGGCTTCCAGCCACTGTCCCATCACGCCGGCGACGAGGGCCGCGACGGACATCAGCAGCTCGATGCCGATCTCGCGTTCCTTGACCAGTTCCTCGAATGCCTCGCGGCCGAAGTAATAACCGCCGATGACGACCGCGGTCACATAAAACAGCACCTGGGCGGCATGGGGCAGCCCCAGGTAGCCTCCGATAAAGCCCAGCGCGAGCAGAACGCCGGAAGCGGACGACGTCACGACCTGCGGATTTTTCCACGGTGGCGGCATTGCCACCCCGGGCGCGGATAAAGACGCGGAATACGAACACGCCATCACTCGCCTCCCGCCGCCAGTTCGGGCGTCTGGATGCCGATGCGGCAGCGGCCGTCTTCCCGCAGGCACATCCGCTGGCGGAAGCGCTCGACATCGCGGGCAAAGCTTCCGTCGACGTCCGGCAGCGACTGGAGTGCCTCATACAAGCGGTCGAGATAGGGGATGCCCTCAAGCAGCCGATGATAGACCCACCGACCTTCCTTTACCGCCGATAACAAACCGGCTTGCCGCAGCACCTTGACGTGGCGCGAGAGCTTGTACTGGGGCTCCAGGAGGCTGTCCACCAATTCGCAAAGGCAGGACTCCTCGCCTGTCTCGGCCAATAGCCGGACGATCCGGACTCTGGTTGGGTCGGCGAGTGCCTGAAATATTTCCTGTGGTTTTACCTGAATTGTATGCATACATGCATGATAATGCATGTATGCATACAATTCAAAACAAAATTGACGGGCAAACACAGCCGAAAACGAATGCTATGGAAATGCCAAGTCGAAAGACTTCTGTTGCGGCGGATAGCAGACCCCGATCTTTTCGTTGCATCCCTGATAGTTCGCGAGCAGCGTAAGGCGTTTTGCTTTCGGCGTGCGGTCCAGGATGATCTCGACCTGGATGGGTTTCTTGTAGATTTCCATGCTGCCGAAGAACGGATCGTTCTTGACCTCGCCGGGCGGCAGCCGAACTTCCCTGATGAGCACGCCGCTCGGATTCTTCAGTGCGAAGAAGGTCTTGTTCTTGTACAGATAATGCCCCTTTGCCGGCGTGAATTCCGCGATGACGGTGTTGGAACTCCGGACGGAGACCTTGAGCTTGAACGCCTGGTCGGGCGGAAGCGGCTCTTCGGCGGCCAACGCGACGGCCGCCTGAAGCAGGAGAATTTGAATCGCCGCGAGGGCGGCGCGTTTCAGCTTGATCATGTTGCTTTCTTCCCTTGTTTGAGTCAGGCGCCAAGCGACGCATCGAGGTACTGGCGCAGTCTGGAGAAATCGATCGCGCCCAGTGTCCGCGAGACGAACTTCCCGTTCCGGTCGATGAGAAAGGTGGTGGGAACCACCTTCGTGTCGCTGAACGCGCGGGCGAGTTCCCCGCCCGTGTCCAGGACGACGGGGAAGGGCAGCGCGCGGCTTTTCGCAAAGTTCTTCACGTCCTCCGGGGAGTCGTAGGCCATCGCCACGCCGATCAACTCGAAGCCGCGGGGCCGGTACTGGCGATAGGTCTCGACGAGATCGGGCATCTCGCCCTTGCAAATCGGGCAACTCGTGGCCCAGAACATCACCGCCACCGTCTTGCCGCGCAAATCCGCGAGCCGGAGCTGCCGGCCGTCCAGGGCCGTGAAAGTGGCGTCGGGCGCGGCCGGGCGTTGCGCGAGGGCATAGGCGGCGACAGCCGCCCCCAACACCGCCACCGCCGCCAATGCGAGCAGCAGCCTCCGCCTAGACGCCATTGCAGCGGTCCTCCTCGATGCGCCCATCCCTGACGCGCACCAGACGCTGGGCGTGCTTGGCCACGGCCGGGTTGTGGGTCACCATGACGATGGTGCGGCCCTGCTCGTGCAGGCGCTTGAGCAAATTCAACAGATCGGCTTCCGAAGCCGAGTCGAGATTACCTGTGGGCTCGTCCATCAGCAGAATGTCGGGATCGTTGGCCAGCGCCCGCGCCACCGCCACCCTCTGCTGCTGGCCGCCGGAGAGGGTGCCCGGGAGCATGTGCGCCTTCTCCTTCAATCCCACCGAGTCAAGCAGCGACATCGCGCGGGCATGAGCGTCGTCGCGCCCCTTACCGCCGAACCAGAGCGCCAGCTCGATGTTCTCCAGCGCGGTCAGATGCGCCAGCAGATTGAAGGACTGGAAGACGAAACCGATTGCCCGGGCGCGGGTGCGCGCGAGTTCAGTCGGGCCGAGGCGAGTAAGTTCGGCGCCGTCCAGATGAACCTGGCCGCTCGTGGGCCGGTCGAGCCCGCCCATGATCTGCAGCAGCGTGCTCTTGCCATGCCCCGACGGACCCATGATGGCGAGCCACGATCCGCGTTCCACATCGAGGCTGATCCCCGCCAGCGCTGCGGCGGCGGCTTCGCCGGAGCCGTAGACCTTGGTCACGTTTTCGATACGAATCATTGTCTCAGGCATAACGCATGGCCTCCACTGGGGTAAGTTTTGCCGCGCGATAGGCCGGATACAGCCCGGCCACCAGCGCAAGGCCAATCGACAAGCCGAAGGTCAACAGGATGGTCGAGGCATCGAGGCTGGGCACGGGCGACTGGCGCAAGGACGCCGTGAAGGCGTTGTCGGTCAGGTACGGCCCCAGGACGTAGGCCCCGAGCATTCCCATCAATATTCCCAGCACGCCGCCGAGCAGGCCGTACAGCCCGGATTCCAGCAGGAACGCGCCGAACAGGGTGCGCCGCGTGCCGCCGACGGCCTGCATGATGCCGATCTCGCGGCGACGCTCGTAGACCGCAGTCAGCAAGGTGTTGACGATGCCGAAGGCCGCGGCCAGCACGCCCACCGCGGCCACGGCCTGCATCGCGCCGCTCACCGTGCCGACGATGGAAAGGATCGAGGACAGGAGCTGCTTGTCGGTCACCACGGCGACATTGGCCTTTTCCTGGATGCGCAGGCTCACTGCGTCGACCTGTTGCAGGTCGTCGACCTGAACGGCCGCGAAAGACACCTTGCCTTCGACCTCGTAGAGCTTCTGCACGACCGGCAGCGGCGCGAAACTCGCGACGTCGTCCTTGTTGCCGGCCTCGCGCAACACGCCGATGACGGGCAGGGGTTGTCCGCGCACCGTGAAGGTGTCGCCCGGCTTGAGCTGGAACTGCTTGGCGATGGCGGCGCCCACCACCACCGCCGGCTCGGCCGGATGCTCGAAGTAGCGCCCCGCGGCAAGATCCCATTTCTGCAGCGCCCGCATCTCGGCGGGCAGAATGCCGATCAAAGGCACCGGACGATTGCGAAAGGCGGTCTTCTCGTTGAGATAGGGAACCGCCGCCTTCACGCCCGGCACGGCGCGAATCTTGTCGAGTTCGGACATGGGGATCGCTTCTGGGAGCTGCTCCCCGGTGAGCACGGAAATCTGCTCGTAGGCGCACCAGCCTTTTGGGGTGACCACGAGATTCGCGCCCAGGCCTTGCGCCTGTTTCTTGATCTCCCGGTCGAGTCCCTGGCCGATGGTGAGCAGGCTCACGAAGGCCGCCATGCCGATCGCCACTCCGCCCAGGGTGAAGACGAAGCGTCCCCTGCGACGCAGCAGGTTGCGCCAAACCAGTTTGAGAAGATTCATCCGAGTCTCACTTCCTGATGGAGCCAAGATTCTCGATACTCTCGGCCTGCAAATAGGTTAGCTTTCCGTCCGTGACGACTTTGCCGCGCACATTGAGCTCATCCCACGGCTGGGGCATTGCACCGGAAGCCTTAACCGGCAGATACTGTTTCGCGCAATGCAGGTCCCTGCAGACGCGCGCCTCGCGGGAGTCGATCATCCCGAACATGCCGGGATAGTCGGGCGGCGCCACGGCCATGACGCCGCGGATCAGGATGGTCCCCCGGTAGCCTTTCAGATCGGCCATCGCGTCGTCCACCTGCAGCGCGCCAGGGGGCAACATCCGCTGGTTGGCCCCGAACATGTCCGGCAGCCCGCCGAAGAGCGATCCGTCGGCTGCCAGGCCGGTGCCGATGACCGCCGCGCTGATCATCCCGATTGCCCATAGCCGGTTTCGCTTCGCCGGTGCGGAAGTCACGCTTGGGTCGGAACGTTTGCCTGGTTGTGTCTTTGCCATGATGCTTCTCCTGTGATCGACCGGCCCTCCGGTCATGCAATGGGTTGAATCGCCGCTTCGCTTTACCTGTACGGACCTATACCGGGGCAGCCGTGGCCTTGGGGGTCGTAGAAGGCCGGCCAAGGTTTCTGCCCGTGACCTTCGCCCCCTTGAGCAGCCTTGCGGAATTGAAGGACACCAGAACGTCCGGCAGCGCTTCCGTCGCCGCGGCCATGACGGGAGTCAGCACGCCGACGGAGGCGAGCCCCATGGTCACGACGTCCCACGCGATGCCGAGGACGATGTTTTGGCGGATCACCCGGTAGGTGCGGCGGCCCACCCCCAGCGCAGCCGGCACCTGGCTCCAGTCGTCGCGCATGAGGGCGACGTGCGCGGCCTCCAGCGCGACATCGCTGCCCACCACGCCCATGGCGATCCCCACGTCCGCTTGAGCAAGCGCCGGCGTGTCGTTCACGCCGTCGCCGATCATCGCGACCACGTGCCCGGATCGCTGCAAGTCCCGCACGAGGGCGATCTTGTCCTGCGGCAGCTGGTTCGCCTGGTACTCGTCGATGCCGAGTCGAGACGCGATGGCGGCGGCAACGCGCTCGTTGTCGCCGGTCAGGAGGATCAGCCGACGCACGCCCATGTTCTTCAGCGCTTCGATCGCCGCAGGCACCTCGTCGCGGATCACGTCGGCGACCGCGATCACGCCTTCCGCCACGCTATCGACCGCGAGCAGAAGCGCGCTCTTGCCGTCTTGGCCGAACGTATCGGCGCTCGCAAGCAGAGCGGGCGTCAGCGGGATGCCCTGGTCGGCGAGAAACTTCGCGTTTCCGAGCAGGACGGCCCTGCCCGCCACGATGCCGCGCAGACCTCGCCCAACCAGGTATTCGAACCGCTCGGGTTCTGGAACCTCGATCTGCCGTGCGGCGGCGTGGGCGAGAATCGCCGATGCAATGGGATGCTCGGAGTGCTTCTCCAACGAAGCTGCGTACCGCAGCAGTTCGACATCGGACAGGCCGTTCAAGTGGACCACGTCGGTCACGCGCGGTTTGCCGAAGGTGACGGTGCCGGTCTTGTCCATCACGACGCAGTCCACCCGCGCGAGCGTCTCCAGATAGAGCCCGCCCTTGACGAGAAGCCCGCGCTTGGCGCCGCTGCCCACGCTGGCGATGACCGAAAGCGGTGTGGCGAGGCCCACGGCGCAGGGGCAGGCGGCGACCAGCACCGCGATGGCATAAGTGAGCTGGCCGGAAATCAGATAGGTGAGAACCGCCACGCCGACGGCCGTGGGGAGGAACCAGGTGGTGAAGCGGTCGGCGAACTTCTGCACCGGGGCCTTGACCGCTTCGGCTTCTTCGACAAGTTTGACGATCTTGCCGAAGGTGCTGTCCGCGCCAACCCGGCTCACGCGCACTTCCAGGTAACCCGCGTCGTTGAACGTGGCGGCGAACACCGGGTCGCCCGCCTGCTTGTCCACCGGCATGCTTTCGCCGGTGATCGAGGACTGGTTGACCGAGCTCGTTCCCGCGACCACGATACCGTCGGCGGGGATCTGTTCGCCCGGGCGGATGGCGACGACGTCGCCGGGCTTGAGCGCGTCAGTCGCGACCTCGATCTCGCGGCCATCCAGCTTGATCCTCGCCGTTCTCGGCGCGAGCTTGATGAGTTCCTGAATGGCCTTGCGCGACTTGCCGGTCGTGAATTCCTCCAAGAAATGCGCGGTGCCCATGAAAAACACGATCAGCATCGAGGACGTGTACTGTCCGATGGCGGCGGCGCTGAGAATCCCGACCGACATCATCGTGTCGACATTGATTTGTCGATTGAGTGCGCCCAACACCGCGCGCTTGAAGATGGGGAAGCCGCCGATGAGGATGGCGGCCAACAGGACAGGGAGGGGAATCCTTTCCCTGGCGGCGTCGAGCCAGCCGAGGTATTCGCCACCGATCTTAAGCAGCGCGATGGCCGCCACCAGGGCCACAAAGGCGAACCTGATCACCTCAGTGGAAAATATGCGCTGTTCGCCCGGAGAGCGGGCGGGAAATATCTCGGCAGGCCGCACCTTGTAACCGAGGGCGGCGATGGATCTCGCGAGTTCCTCCGGGTGCACCTTGCGCTCGTCGTAGCGCACCTCGACTTTTTCCGCGGCGGACAGGATCTTGACACCCTCGACGCCCGCGCGGCGCGTGAGCGCCTGTTCCACGGACATCGCACACTCCGTGCAGCAAAGCCCCTCGACCTGAAGCGTGAGGGTGTGTTCTGTCACCTCCTTCATTGCCCTTTGCCGCCCGCGCGGTATCTGTATGGAAGCTTCCCGACGGACGGGGCGGTCATGCCAGCCGCTCCTCCAGCAGGCGAAGGTCGCCCTTGAGCGCCTTGAGCAGACCTTCGCTGTGCAGGCGGTAATAAACCATCTTGCCGTCGTTGCGCATGGCGAGCCACCCTTGGTCGCGTAGCAGCTTCAACTGATGGGACGTCGCCGCCACGGTGAGGCCCAGCACGTGAGCCACATCGCAAACGCACAGCTCGCCCTGGGCAAGCGTCAGCAGGATCTTCAGCCGGGTGACGTTGCCGAGCAATTTGTACAACTCAGCGAGCTGCGGCAGCAGATGCTCTTCCTGCGCAAGCTCGGACTTGATCCGCGCGACCTTCTCCTGCTCGAAGCAGGTGACGTTGCACGTCGGACTCACGATGACCTTCGCTGTGGGGTTCAAGGGCACACCTCATTTAGACGTTTGCGAAAATGATATATCAGCGCCGACATGCGCGCAAGCCCGGGCGGAAGGCTTGGATGCTGGCGCGTTGTAGAGCGTTTCACGAGTGACATCACGTTGATTGACAGGCCGCATGCGGGCGGAGCATTGACTTGCAACGGGACGCGCCCATCGCCGCCGACACGAATCCGGCGGCGCGGGCATGGGGCGGTAAAGGTCGCGTATCCTTAAAATGAAAATGACGGCGGCAAAAGTTCGTTTACGCGATGGTGGCCATGATTTGATGAGCGGCAGTTCGGGTGCCGCCGCCTGCAGGCAGCAGCGGCCCATTGGCGCAAGGGAACAAAATGGATGCACGGGTGATAAATCTACTGCATGGACTTGCAGGCTGGGCCGGGCAGCACCCGGTCATCGCGCTTTCCCTGGTCTTCACCCTTGCCATGGCCGAGTCGCTGGCAGGGGTGGGTCTGGCCGTTCCGGGCGCCGCGATGATGATTGCCGCCGGAGCGCTCGTGGCGCTGGGCGCGATGGACTTCTGGCCGACCCTGTTTGTGGCCGTGATGGGCGCCATCGCCGGCGACGGCATCAGCTACTGGATCGGCCGCCGTTATCGCGATCGCTTGCGCACGCTATGGCCCTTCCGCCGCCACCCCGGATGGCTTGCCCGCGGCGAGGAATTCTTCCATCGTCATGGCGGCAAGAGCGTCCTGCTCGGCCGCTTCGTCGGTCCCATGCGCCCGGTCATTCCAGTAGTGGCCGGAATGCTCGGGATGCGGCCCGCTGCCTTCTATGGCATGAATGTCCTGTCGGCGCTCGCCTGGGCGCCGACCTATCTGTTGCCCGGCATGGCATTCGGGGCTTCACTGGCCCTGGCGGGCCAGGTCGCGGCACGCCTCGTCGTCTTGCTGCTGCTGGTTGCCGCGCTGGCCTTGTCCGTCTGGTGGGCGGTGCGCGGGCTTTTCCTGGTTCTGCGGCCGCGGGCAGCGCTGATGACGCTATGGTTCCTCGCATGGGGCGGACGTCATCCACTGGTACAGAAGTGCCTGGGCGGTTTGCTCGATCCAGGCCGGCCAGAAACGAAAGCGCTGCTCATCATGGGGGGCCTGCTCATCGCTTCTGCCTGGCTGTTCCTGGGGATAGTCGAGGATGTCGTCACCGGCGACCCGCTGGTTCGCGCCGACCGGGGGTTCTACCAGCTCATGCAGGGCTTGCGCACGCCCTGGGGCGACAGGCTCATGGTGTTCGTCACCGAGATGGGGGATGGGATCGTCGTCGCGCTCGTCGGTGCGGCCATGCTCGCCTGGTTCGTGTGGCGGCGGGACCGCCGTGCAGCGGCTTACTGGGCGGCGGCACTGGGTGGCGGCCAGATCGCCACCACGGCGCTCAAGCTGGTCCTGCAGCGGCTGCGGCCGACGATAGTCGACTACAGTGTGTTCTCCAGCTACGCCTTTCCGAGCGGCCATGCCACCATGAGCATGGTGGCGTACGGATTCCTGGCCGTGCTCGTCGCCCGCAGTTTTTCGCAGCTGCGTCGATGGCTTGCCTATGCCGTGGCCGCGCTGCTCGTCGGCGCGATCGCCCTGTCGCGCTTGTATCTTGGCGTCCATTGGTTGTCGGACGTGCTCGGCGGGCTGAGCCTGGGGCTGGCGTGGGTCTCCTTGCTGGCCATCGCCTATTACCGCCACCCGGCCCCTGCGCCCTCGATGCGCGGCCTGCCATATATCGCGCTGCTCGCCCTCGCATCGGTGGGCGGCTGGCACGTGACCACGCAGTATTCCGCTGACCTCCGGCGCTACGCGCCGCAACTCGCCGTCAGGCATCTGGATGCCGCATCCTGGCTGCGGGAAGGCTGGCTGTCGCTGCCGGCCTACCGCAACGACCTTGAAGGCGAATTCGAACAGCCTCTCAACGTGCAATGGGCCGGCAGCCTCGCCGACCTGCGCCAAGAACTCCGCGCGCGCGGCTGGCGGGAGCCGCTTGCGCTGAACGCGGTTTCGGCGCTGCGCTGGCTGCATCCGGCTTCCCGGCTCGATGAACTGCCGGTGCTGCCGCAGGTGCATGACGGCAGGCATGAGGCGCTGCTCATGGTGCGTCCGTCGGGGCGTGGTGTGGCGCAGAGGGAAAGCGCGCTCCTCGTCCTGCGCCTCTGGCAGAGCGGCGTGGCGACCGACCCAGGTGGCATCCCAATCTGGATCGGCAGCGTCTCATTCCTGAAGCTCGAACGCGTCCTGCTTCTAGGCCTGCCAGTAACGGCGGATGGATACGACGAGGCGCTTTCCGAACTGACACGTTTACTGGAGGGAACCGGCCAGCACTTGGTTCAACGCTCGTTTGGAAACGTCTTGCTGATACCTCAACTGTAATCAATTGGCTTCCAAGGAATGGCAGCATGACTGAAAAATGGACGCTGGACCTGTCTCTGGTCTTGCCTGATATCCCCGATGAGCGCGATGCCTGCGTGGGGCGCTGACCAGACCGATTTGTTGCAGCCAAGGTTGGAAAAGGCCGGATTGATGACCGATGTAATGGAAGGCCACATCCGGGGGTACTTGGAAACCGATGCGGTTTTGCCTGAACAGAGAGGCGAGGATCTGGAACATCTGGTGGCGGTCCTATCCCCAGCGAAGCGGCGGATGCCCCCAACTTGGTCGGGTAAGATGACCCCATTCCTCACCGTAGAGTCGCCACAATGAATCAGCTCAATAAATCTATGACTGCGTCATCAGTTGGCGTTCGCATCCCAGCGGCCATCTGGGCGCTCGGCTTCGTCAGTATGCTGATGGACATTTCGTCCGAGCTGATTCATAGCTTGTTGCCGGTCTTCCTGGTCTCATCCTTGGGCGCTAGTGCACTCATGGTAGGGCTGATCGAGGGAGCGGCAGAAGCGACCGCGCTGATCGTCAAGGTGTTCTCCGGCACGCTGTCCGACTACTGGGGTAAGCGCAAGCCGCTGGCCGTCCTCGGCTACGGCCTGGGTGCGATCTCCAAGCCCCTGTTCGCGCTGGCGACGAGTTCGGGCTTGGTGCTCGGCGCGCGGCTGATGGACCGGGTGGGCAAAGGCATCCGCGGGGCGCCGCGCGATGCGTTGGTGGCGGACATCGCGCCGCCCGGGTTGCGCGGCGCCGCCTTCGGCCTGCGCCAGTCGCTCGACACGGTAGGCGCCTTCCTTGGCCCGCTACTCGCCATGGGCCTGATGCTGCTGTGGGCGAATGACTTCCGCGCGGTGTTCTGGGTCGCCATCCTCCCCGGATTTCTCGCCGTGGCGCTGCTGTTCTTCGGTGTACAGGAGCCTGAAAAGGCCCCCTTGGAACACCGCGCCGTTAATCCGATCCGGCGGGAGAACCTGCGCCGGCTGCCGTCGACCTACTGGTGGGTGGTGGCGATCGGCGCCGTCTTCACTCTTGCTCGGTTCAGCGAGGCTTTCCTCATACTTCGCGCCCACCAAGGTGGCCTGCCCGTCGCCTATACGCCGCTCGTGCTGATTGGAATGAACGTCGTCTATGCGGTTTCAGCCTATCCCTTCGGCAAGCTCTCCGACGGCATGAGCCACACCAAGTTGCTGGCGCTGGGACTTGCAGTCCTCGTCACTGCGGACATTGCGCTGGCCTACAGCAGCCACTGGACCTGGGTGTGGGTCGGTGTCACGCTGTGGGGCTTGCATATGGGCATCACTCAAGGACTTCTGGCGACAATGGTGGCCGATACCGCGCCGATGGATTTGCGAGGCACCGCTTTTGGCTTTTTTAATCTGGTCAGCGGCCTGGCCATGCTAGTGGCCAGTGTCTTGGCGGGACTGTTATGGGATCGCTTTGGTGCCACGCAGACCTTTATGGCCGGGGCCATCTTTAGTGCAATTGCATTGATGACAATTTTGTTCCGCGGTAGCGCGCCGGTGCCGCGACGGTAATTATTCGGAATCGATTACTCGATCTCGCTCCGTTCCTACACACTGGTTGCCCCAGTGCATCGCTGTTGGCAGGGCAATCCAGTTCAGCTTACCCTTGTAGGTCTTGGTACCTTCAAATCGTCCAAACGCGCTGCCCGTAATGGCCGCAACCCAAAAACGGGTGCCGCATCAAAATTGCAGCTTCGACCCTACCGCTTCACGGCTGGATCCAGCTTCAAGGCAGCGGTCGCACGCAAGAAAGCGTCCGAGAAGAAGTAACGTAATCAGTGGCAGGCGTGGCGATTCCTTCTTGACAGCGCCTGCGAATCAACTGTATCTCGGGGCCGCGAGTGCACATGAATGTTAAACAACAGACGGCCCGCGCTGCCGCCCGAATTCCCAGGACACACCGCTACCACGTATCACCGCCGTCATAGTCTGCCCCAGCCGTTGCTCAATGGCGGGCTTCCACGGCACCAGACTGAAACCTATGCCGTCATCAAGCATCGCGAAGCGCCCGCTGGCGAGTTGCACGTTGCGGCGGTAAACCCCAGTCGCATGTTCACCGTCTGCCAGAGGCCGGTACGCCAAGCCGGTTTCCGCAGCGATGGTCTTGGCAGTGGCATCAATCTCGCGCCCACGTAGCGTCGCCAACAGATTGCGTGCCAGGATCACGCGTTGTCCGCGTCGCCCGGCCAGCCCCTGTTCGACCAGAAAATCTGACCGCTGCCGCAGCGCTTCACGAACCTCGCCGCCGAATCCGTTGTCGGCGATACCGCTGGCGCCGCCGATCAACTGCTGATCCAGCCAGGTTGCGCCGATCACACGGACTTGCCGTTCAATGGGCAGGTGTGAACGCAGTTCCACCGACACGCCGCCCAGCCGCCGCGCATCGTATTGCCGACCTCGCTCGGGCAGGTCCGCCGGGACCCTCCAGACCACTTCGGCCAGGCGCTCGACAATGCCCGCCCGGCGCAGTGCTTCCAGGCGGCGCACATGGGCATCAACCACCTCCTTGGAGTCGCGGGTAGGCGTGGCCTGGGCCGTGACCATCGCCAAGTGATGGTCGGTGCGGTACAGGCCATCGACCGCGAGCACGGCGATGTTCTTGTCTGCCGCCCGGAACTCGGCTGAACCGCGTACTTCGACCACCGCCCCCACCAGATATTGCTCAAGCTCCACCTTGGCATTCAAGGCGATGTAGTGCGCCTTGCCGTCGGTGCCATCGACCACCAGATAGCCACGGTCGTACAACTCGTCCGCCATGCCCTTGTCCGCCACCCGGCCGACCACAGAGCGTGCGTTTTCGCCCGCCTCGAACACCGCCAAGTCACGCGGCACACCGCCCATGGCGCGCTGCATGGTGCGCACGATGTCGCCACGCTCGCCCATCGTCCGCAGAACCTGTTCCGCATCGGCGTGGATGGTCCACACACCGGGCGATGACTCGTGTGCCAGACCCATGCGCTGCACGTGTTGCAGCCGTCCGATCAATAGCAAGCGCTGCTGTCTGCGCGATGGATCATTGGCAAATTGATTCATGTGAATCAGACCGCCTTGCACTTCGCGTTGCAGCGTGCGATCCAGGCTGGTCCAACGCTCCTGATTGGCCTCCCGCCGCAGACCCTGCTGGATTTCCATCTCGGTGCGCGGCCCCAGCCATTCGGTCGCCAGTTCCGACGCCCGCTCGCGCATGCCTCGTGAGATGTAGTCGCGGGAAATTATCAAGTCTTTGCCGGTGTCGTCCTTGCCGCGCAGCACGACGTGTGTGTGCGGGTTGTCGGTGTTCCAGTGGTTTACCGCCACCCAGTCCAGGCTCGTCCCCAAATCGGCTTCCATGCGGCTCATCAGGTGCCGGGTATAGCGGCGGAGGTCGTCGAGTTGCTCGGCGTCCTCGGGCGAGACGATGAAGCGGAACTGGTGCCGGTCGTCTCGGCCGCGTTCCTCGAAGGCGGCCGGGTCGGCGCTGTCCGTCGTCGGTCCATAGGCGTGGCCCGGTTCGCCGTCGCGGCCCACGCCCTCGCGTTCGATGTAGCGCAGGTGCGTGGTGGTCGAGCGCGACCCGGCCTGTTTGAGGTTCACTAATCGGGTCTTGATGGTGACGCGCCGCGAACCCGGCTGCGCAGTGCGGCCGGTAAAATGGGCGGCCACATGCCCCCGCCCGAGGCGTGCGCCAGATCGCACCCCCGACTTGCGTATCGACTTTTCGCCAGCCTTGCTGACCTCCTTCAACACCTTGGAGATGAACTTCTGCTGACGGTTCTTCGGTGCGCCCGGTCGTACCCGAAAACGATCATCATTCCGGCTGCTCATGAGGTGAACTCCGGCGTGCCTCGGCCAAGTCAGGCGGGCAAGGCACGTGGATGGATCAATGTGGACGTGAATTTCGCGCCGCACACGGCACATCGCCCTCCAAAGCGAGTGCCGCGCCAACCCACGTGCAGACAAGGCTTTACGCGCACAACGGTGCCGCGTCCTTTTATCTTGCCCTCCGTCTTTTCCGATCGCTGGCGCGACCGGCTCCGACGGGCGGACTGCGATCGTCTGCACGGGTGAGGCACCGCAGCCGCAGGCTGTGGGGCAGGCGATGTGCAGTGGGACTGCACAAGAATTACCAAACACCGCTGCAGGTTCATGGCGTGCCCCACGTCCATAACGGCTGCGCGCTGCCGATCACGGTGGAGACAGCAACGGGACCGAAATAGCGGCTGTCGAACGACGCTGGATTCGTCGAGCTGAGCAGGAACAGCTCGCCATCATGAAGCCGCCGACAGTGCTGCCAGGCCGACAGTGGACGGCCATGGCCATCGACTCTGTGGACGCCAGCGACTGCCACGCCATCGATGCGAACGATGTGCTTCTCGATGCACACCTGCTGCGGTGACATCGCGCCAATGCGCTTGAGCAGCGGGATGTGCAGGGGCAGGTAGCCACGCTGCGCAGCCAGCGTAGCGGCGTCTGCCGGAAGGCTGGCGAGCACGATGCTGTCGACGTGCAGCGAGTGGGGCGGGCCGATGCGGTACCAGCCAAGTGGTACGCTGTCGCTGGGGTTGTAGACGATGCGCGCAACCGGTGTATGAACCGATGACCAAGCGAGTGCAGCGATGCCGAGGACGGTGAACAATACGACACCCCAGCGATGGAGGTGGGTGTTCATCGCAACACCTCGCCCGCGAGCCAAGCAGCATGCCGTTCAACAGAGTAGGGCGGCAATGGCATGCGCGCGGACAACCGGTTGCCCAGCGTGAGCCAGTACGCAGGCGACACCGCTGCCGGATCGATGCCGAGCGCTTCGATGGCGTCGATTTGCGGCAACACCGACTGCACCTGCCGTTCACCTTCGGCGCACAGCAGCAGGCGCGCACCCGGCTGGATGCCCGCGATGCGTTGCACCGCATCGAGCGGCGTGCACGCCTGCAGCACCATGAGCTGCCAGCGTGTGGTGCCATAGTCGTTGGACTCCCAGCGCACGCGGCAGAACACAGCCGCCGGTGTGAAGATCGCGCAGCGCCGCCAGCGATCCAGCCGCAGTTCACGCAGCGGATGACCGAAGCGCAGGTAGACGTTGATCCTGTGCTCGACGAATGCCAGTGATACGCGCGTCAGCGGTGTGTCGTTCGTGACGCTGGAAAGCACGGGATGGGGTAGGGGTGGCGCATCGTTGACCGCCTGCAAGAGTGCGTTCATGGTTGCTTCTCCGGGAATTCATGTTCCAGCAGCGCGCGCAGCATCTCGGCGACCGTGAGGCCGCGTGTGAAGGCTTCGACCTTGATGCGGGCGCGCAGCGCCGGCATCACGTCGATGGTCAGCCGGGCGGTGTAGAGATCGGTCTTGCCGATGTCCGCACCCTCGCCCTGGCGCACCCAGGCATCCGCGTGCGGGTTGGCAGGCGGGCGGGCGCCGATGGCAATGCGTTTGCCATTCTTCATCGCGCCATCCTCAACACTTCAGTGGCGAGCGCCGCGATCTCGCGTGCAGCCATGCTGTCCGCGTCGAGTTCGAGCGCGAGCTGACCTCTGGCCACGCTGTCGGCGAACACGATGCGCTGCCGAACTTCCGAGAGCAGCGATGGCAGCGCTTGATCGGCGAGTGCGCTGCGTGCCTCGCGTCCGATCACCGTGGTGCTGACGCGCCGGTTGATGACGAAGGCCGCGCGCAGCGCTGGCCGGAACACCTGCGCTTCGCGAATCAATGACACCATCTCGGCGCTGGCCCACACGTCGTAGGGGCTGGGTTGCACAGGGATCAATACGACGTCAGCCGCGAGTAGCGCGGAGCGCGCGAGGGCGGCAATACGGGGCGGGCCATCGATCACGATGTGATCGCAGCGCCGGGCGAGTTCCGGCGCTTCCTGATGCAGGGTCTCCCTTGCCAGGCCGACAGCACCGAACAGCCTGGGCAAGCCGTTCTGGCTGCGGCGTTGCGTCCAGTCCAACGCTGAACCCTGGGGATCGGCATCGACCAGGATCACCGAGCTGCCTTGGATCGCCAGCTCGCCTGCAATGTGAGTGGCGAGGGTTGTCTTGCCGACCCCGCCTTTCTGGTTGAGCAGCGCGATGATCATGATGCTCTGCCTGCTGCCTGCCGGTTTATCCACAGCGTGCAGGCTCTTCTTATTGTTAGTTTTATAGATTTAAAGTTAGAACCTAAGTTAGGAAACGCCGAAACCATCGCTGTGCAAAGCTTTGCGATGCGTTCGCACTCCCGATAGCACGATAGCGCTACGCCTGATAGCACGAGGATTCCTACTCCTGATAGCACGACTGGATTCACCGTTTTTCCACAGGCACCGCAGCGGTACTGAAGCTGCCGCCGGGCCGTAGCGGTGCCGTGGACGGCACGGCGCGAAAGCTCAGCACCTCCGGCCCGTGTCTTGGCCGCAGGACGGCGAGCGTATAGCCCGGCAAGAGTTGCCGCGCCACGATGCGGCGCAGGTCGTAGGCGAAGTCGGTGAAGCGCGCCAGGCTGCCGGACTTGCGGTGCAGCTGCGGGAAGTCGATGCGCCAGCCGTCGCGCTGCCAGCCGCCGTGCTTGCGCACCAGGCGGTACAGCCAGCGCTCGATGCCGCCGGTCAGGCGGAAGTAGTTGGCGTCGATGGTCAGCACCAGACTCTCGTCGAACACACCGGCATAGAACCAGTCCGGCAGGATCAGCTCGATGCCTAGCGGCCGACCCCGGCCGTCCGCGCGTTCCTTCCATTCGTTGATCCAGGAGAAGCGGTGCAGGCGCCGCGTATTGGACTGGCGTATGGATGTGGCTACGCTGGTGGACTGCAAGCGGTCCAGCGCCGCCTTGAGGCGCTGGTAGTCGCGCAGCGACGTGCCGCGACCAATGAAGCGCAGGATCTCGTAGGGCGTGGCCGCCATCAACCGCGACGAGCGGATGCCCGCGTCGCGTGCCTCGACGATCTGGCTCGCCGCCCAGATCAGGATGTCCGCATCCCAGATGGTCGCCAGGCCATGCTCGGCGGTGCCTTCGACCCGCACTGTCACGCTCCTGCTGCAGAAATCGATCGGCACCGTGCGCTTGCTTTTGGCCAGCGAGAAGAACGGGTAGGCCATCAGATCCTGCGCGTCGCGTACGGGCAGTTCGCCCGGGAGGGCGTGGAACAGGTCGAGCTGCTCGCGCTGCGGATCGCGCCCGATGGCCATCGGTGAAGGTGTCCATCGTCACTCAGCGTTCGCCGGTGCGGTGTGCGGCGTGTTGTTCGGTGTACTGTGGATCGGAGGTCATTTCGAAGCTGCGCGCGTCGGCCCAGGCTTCAAGGTCGCTGATGGCGTACATCACGCGCCGACCGAATTTGCGAAAGCGTGGCCCGCCGCCGATGACGCGCTGCTTCTCCAGCGTGCGCGGCGACAGCCGCAGGAACGCGGCGGCTTCGTTGTTAGTCAGGTAGCGCGCAGACTGCGTGGTCTGGGCAGGCTGCTGGGTGGCAGCGGGTACGGGGTACTGCCGTAACGGTGCGGGTCGCATGGCAAATGGCTCCATCAGTCAAGATCGCCGACGAAGCAATCGCCGCCGGATGGAAGCAGTTTCGGGAAAGCCAGGCGTGCTGCGCAGGGACGTTTTGCGACACCGTTCTAACGTCCCGGTGTGGTGCTGCCGGGTTGCAGCAGGTGACGGTAGCCGCCACCCATGAGCGTCCGACCCCGTCGGATGAGGCGGCGAACCTGGGCGCGCAGATCGCTGTCGTCATGCCAGCGCTCGGCGACGGCGGCGATGCCGAACAACACTTCGGCCACGCCGCGCTGCGACGCACCGGCCAGCGTGCCATCGAGCGCCTGCAGGGTGCGCATGTGGAGCATGGCCGTACGGCCAGGTCTGTCTGTGGCGATCGCGCTGTGGTGCGCGCTGTCGGCGTCTAGCATAGACAGATCGGCTTCGATCGCGCGCCAGCGCTCGCGAAGCTGGTAGCCGGCACGGACGGCATAGGCGTAAGCCATGCCGTCTTCCAGTGCGGGCGATATCGCCATGCGCAGCTTGCGGTCGACGAGATGGGTGGTCAGCACCAGGCGCTTGCCGTCGTGCATCAGTTGCTTGCGCCCGGGGATGCGCCAGAGCTGGAACAGCAGCGCATCATCAGTGGGATCGGCATCCGGATAGACCTGGACGACCGAGGAGGGGTCAGGGAACCAGTCGGGGTGCGCGTCGCGTGCATCGCGCGCAGGGTCTTCCAGCAGGCGCAAGCTCCAGCGCTGCGCGTCGTGTTGCGGACAGAGCCGGTGGTGTCGCCAGGCGAGCCGGTATTCCGGGTTACGCCGCAGGTATTCCCATGCAAGCGCGGGGCCGTCCAGATGCAGCACGTACAGGTAGGCAGCGCTGGGATGCCAGTGAACGGCGCTCGACTCTGCCATGGCGATACCTCCTCTCGGCTAGAAGGAAGTCAATCGCAATGAGGGACACGGCCGAAGCCCCATCATCGACCTGCGTCGGCAAAGCTGTTGCCACGGCTGTGGATAAGCCTGGCACTCTGCAGCAGTCAATAAGGTGGCCTAACAATAGGCCGTGCATTCGCATTATTTTGGATAGCGTAGCACAGCTGTTTTACCTATTAGTGTCGGTACAAGAAAGTCTGGATCCGGCGCCAGGAAGTCGTAATGTGAACCGTTGCGGCATCGAACGGAGTGACCCAGCAGCGGCTAGCAAGGGATCGATCAATCGTTGATTGATCCGTCAGCCTCAGCCATCCGGACATACTCGGATAGACGGTGCTTGGGCGTGAAATGCAGATCACGTACAACGGCCAGGTTCCGCGGCCCGCGAATGCCTTCCAGGACGGACAAGCGCACGTGGCCGAGTTGCGGCGTGCCCATGCCGAGGTCGATCAGGCCGAAGGCAGTGTCACCGTCGTCGGGATCGAGTTCGGTCAACAACCAGGTCGCGTGCGCGTCCAGGGTGAACAGCTTGACGACCGGCAACGGGTCGCACTGCTCGCCGCACGCAGCGGCAGCCCCGTTTTCCAGCAACTGGACGCGCTGGGCGTCGGTGATGAGGGGTTTCATGGTCGCTGTTCGGAAACGGTCACGATCAGCACCGTGCCGGTATTGTGCAAACGTGCTGATGCGCCAAAGCGAGTCTGTGCATGTGCACTTTTGCGCCCAAGCGCCAAAGCGGATTTCACCGAATCCGTGGAGGGTCGAATCGACGAATACGTAAGTACGGAAGCCATGATTTCAGTAAAAGCGGTTTCAGCATAGACACACCCGACGCAAGTTTACGCAGGGAATGCTACAAATGAACACTATAGATTGTAGTCCTATAGGGTTCTATCGGATGTCATCGTCGTTTTACACGAAACGACTTGATGTCACCGAAGAATACATTCCCTGCGGCGCTCAAGACAGTCAGAAAAGCCCGTGGCCTCAGCCAGGAAGCTTTCTCGGACGTGTCGAGCCGCACGTACATGAGTTCGCTCGAACGTGGCCTGAAAAGCCCGACCTTGAGCAAGGTCGCCGAGCTGTGCGAGGTCATGGACGTGCATCCGCTCACACTGCTGACGCTGGCCTATGGCGGCGACAGCAAGGGTGTGAGCGAAGTCATCGAGCGCGTGCGGCGCGAGCTGGCCGCCATCCAGGGCCAGAAGGAAAAATAGGTGAGAAAAGGGCGCTGCCCAGTGGCAGCGCCCGCGTGACGGCTACGTCACGATGCGCTCCGCCAACCGCGCTTCACGCGCATAGGCACTGATCGGCTTCGTCGCAATGAAGTGCAAATCCCGCTCGACCGGAAGGCCGAGACGGCCACGCACGGATTGTAGATCGGCCAGGCTCACATAGCCCAGTTCCGGAAAACCCTGCCCCAGGTCGCAGAGCCCGAAAGCATGGTCGTGGTCGTCCGGGTCGATCTCGGTGAGCAGCCAGGTCGCACCGGCATCGGGCGTGAACAGCTTGACCACGGGTGGTGGGTCGAAGTCGTCGTTGTCGAGGGACTGCCGGCCGTTGGCCAGCAACTGTGCACGTAGCGTTTCGGTGATGAGGTTCATGATCGCAACGCCTTGAATGGACGCTCCCGATCGGAGCGCTGCGATCCGGGCGCACGCGCAAAGTGCGGCCGTCATACCCCCAACACGGGCGAAGCCGACGCGGGCCGGGGGTTGACGGGCGTGCGGCGTGCGCCAAGCTGCGCTGCCTATCCGGTCGGTGATGCGGCCATGCCGGACAGGCGTGACGTCGTCATGAAGGACTCGGCTTCCAAAACGGAAAATAAAGCACGCTAAGGCAAAGCCGACCCCGCCAGGCTTGCTCCGCCCTGTAACGACGCAATCAGCGGGCACGAAACATTCCCGTGCCGCGAGTGGCAGGCGCATACGAGTTCGGACAGCACGGTTTCCATGCGCGCCAAGTCGGCCATCTTCTCGCGCACGTCCTTGAGCTTGTGCTCGGCCAGGTTGCTGGCTTCCTCGCAGTGAGTGCCATCGTCAAGCCGCAACAGCTCGGCGATCTCGTCGAGGCTGAAGCCCAGCCGCTGAGCCGACTTCACGAATCGCACTCGCGTCACATCTGCGCCGCCATAGCGGCGAATGCTGCCGTAAGGCTTGTCTGGCTCCGGCAACAAACCCTTGCGCTGATAGAACCTTATTGTCTCCACGTTGACTCCGGCCGCCTTGGCGAAGCTGCCTATGGTCAGGTTTTCCAGATTGATTTCCATGCCCTTGACTCCGTACATGACTACGGAAGTAACGTTACGCTATCCATTCCGGATTTGAAAGGAGATGTCATGTCGCAAGAGAAAACCGGACGCTTGCCGCTCATCGGCGGCGTCATCGCCGCCATCGCCGCCTCCCTGTGCTGCGTTGGTCCTTTGGTGCTGGTCATGCTCGGCATCGGCGGCGCTTGGGTAGGCAATCTGGCCATACTGGAGCCATTCCGGCCTTATTTCCTCGGGGCGGCCATCGTTGCCCTGTTCTTCGCCTGGAAAAAGATCTATCAGGCGCCGGCGGCTGCAGCCTGCACGCCAGGTTCCTTGTGCGCCATGCCCCAGACCAATCGTGTCTACAAGGTGCTGTTCTGGGCCGTGGCCGTGCTCGTCGGTCTGGCCATGGTCTTTCCCTACATCGCCCCACTGTTCTACTAAAAGGAGTCACATCATGAAAACCACGGTTTCGGCACAAGCCAAAAAACTCATTCTTGCCTCAGTTCTTGTTTTTGCCTTCACCGACGCGGCGTTCGCCGCCGTGCGCACCGTGACGCTGTCCGTTCCCGGCATGTACTGCGCGGTCTGTCCGATCACCGTGCGCAAGGCCCTGGAAAAGGTGTCTGGCGTGTCCAAGGTCAATGTGTCGTTCGAGAAAAAGGAAGCCGTCGTGACCTTCGATGATGCCAAGACCAACATCAAGGCATTGGAAGATGCCGCCTTCGAGGCGGGTTATGAATCCACCGTGAAAGAGGAAAAAGCCAAATGAGCGAACTGATCCTCCACGTAACGGGCATGACCTGCGACCACTGCGCCGCATCCGTGAAACAAGCCCTGCTTGCGGTTGTCGGCGTGACACGTGCGGACGTGTCCTATCCAGATGCCACGGCCCGCGTGGAAGCGGCCGCGAGTACCCCCGTCGCCGCACTGCTCGACGCCGTGCGCGCCAAGGGCTATGGCGCGGAAACCGGCGCGGAGGCCGGCACCACGTCCAAGACCGAAGCCAAGCTCAGCGTCGCCATTATCGGCACCGGCTCCGCCGCCTTCGCCGCCGCCATCCGCGCGGTCGAGGAAGGCGCGGATGTGACTGTGATCGAAGCCTCTACTATCGGCGGCACTTGCGTCAACGTCGGCTGCGTGCCGTCTAAGATTCTAATCCGCGCCGCGCATGTGGCGCACCTGCAAGCGCAGCATCCGTTTCCGGGTCTCGCCAAACACGCGCCAACACTGGATCGCAAGACGCTGGTCGCACAGCAGCAGGCGCGGGTGGAAGAACTGCGCCACGCGAAATACGAAAGCATTCTGGAAAGCAATCCGGGCATCAACCTGCTGCGCGGCTTCGCGCGATTCGACGATGCCAAGACTCTCGTCGTGCGCCAGGACGATGGCAGCGAACAGCGTCTCACGCCCGACCGTATCCTGATCGCCACCGGACGCTCGCCACAGATTCCGGACGTGCCTGGGCTCGCCGGGACGCCGTTCTGGACATCAACGGAGGCATTGATCGCCGAAGAAACGCCGACCGAGTTGATCGTGTACGGCGGATCGGTGGTCGCGCTGGAACTCGCGCAGGCGTATCTGCGCCTGGGCAGTCGCGTCACCCTCGTGGCACGCGGCAAGTTGCTATCGAAAGAAGATTCGGCCATAGGCGTTGGACTCAAGTCGGCGCTGGAAGAAGAAGGCATGCGCGTCCTGACCGAAACCGACATTAAGGCCGTGCGCTATGACGGCAAGGTTTTCGAACTTGAAACGACCGTAGGCGCCATTATCGGCGACCGGCTGCTGATTGCCACCGGCCGCAAGCCGAACACGTCGGGCCTCGAGCTCGCCCATGCTGGCATCAAGGCCGACGAGCGCGGCGCTATCGTCGTGGACGATCACCTGCGCACATCCGTGCCGCATATCTATGCGGCCGGTGACTGCACCAACGCACCGCAGTTTGTCTACGTAGCCGCCGCGGCGGGCACTCGCGCCGCTATCAACATGACCGGCGGCGACGCGGCGCTGGATCTCTCCGTGGTGCCCGCCGTGGTGTTCACCGACCCGCAAGTGGCCACGGTGGGGCTCGCCGAAGCGCAGGCAAACAAGCTTGGCATGGAAACCGACAGCCGCACGCTGACGCTCGACAATGTGCCACGCGCCTTGGCCAACTTCGACACCCACGGCTTTATAAAGCTGGTGGCAGACAAAAATACCGGGCTTTTGTTGGGCGCGCAGATTCTGGCGGCGGAGGCGGGTGAAATCATCCAGGCCGCAGCGCTGGCGATCCGCAATCGCATGACTGTCGCCGACCTGGCGGGACAGCTTTTCCCCTACCTCACCATGGTGGAAGGACTGAAGCTGTGCGCCCAGACCTTCACCAAGGACGTGAAGCAGCTGTCCTGCTGCGCCGGGTGAGAAGGATGTGTTCAATGAGGCGATCCAAGATACCAAGCGCGGGCCGCTGATGGTGAACGCAAGAATGCCCCGCCGCTTGGGCGGGGCGCCGAGGCGACGATCAGTCGCCCTTGCTGCGCGACCAGATCAGGTTGTGCGCGCCGTCCTCGCCTTCGACCAGGCGGGCATAGATGGTCGCCGGGAACGACGGGTCATCCAGGGTCGCCGACAGGTAGGGCCGCTCCGCCTTGCTGATTTTCTTCCACGCCGCGCCGATCTCGAAGTTGCCGGCGACGATGCGGTAGTCAGGAGCGTTCTCGCTTTCCTTGGCGTTCGGAATGAATTTGACCTTGACGTTGAGCGTCAGGGTGCGAACCGTGCCGGTGAAGCTGTCGTTCTGTGCGGTGAAGGTGCCGATGTTTGCCATGATGAATCTCCTTTTGGTGGTGCAAGGTCGCGCCCATCGCGGCCTTGTCGGTGATCCGAAGGGCGAGGGTCGGGCGGGCTGCATCGCGCAGCGGCCGCAACGCAGTGGAGGACCGGGAGGAACAAGAAATTTGATTCGCGAGGAAGGCACGCAGTGCCGGGGAAATTTGTTGGGCCGGACGGTTGCAGCCATGAAGCCCGAGGCGTAGCCGTTGCCTCGCCAGGATTCACGACAAGCCAAGGCCGCCGTTGGGTGTGATCCTCGCCGAAAGGCAGCATGGCTCCGGCATCCCTGCACAGTGGCTTCGCCGGCACGCACCCATTCATCGTCAAGGGCAGTTCCGGGAATCACCAAGGATGAACGCCACTCGCGCATTGGCGCGGGCTTGATCGATCGCGGCGTGGTTAGGTCTCTGCATGGTGGACGGCTTGTCGGTGAGCCGCTGTCGTTTCTGACGACCTGCCCGCCAGCGTCGGGTAAGGCGCGTGATTGCACAACCCGGCACGGCCTGGAAACCAAGAAAATTTGGGCTATTTGCAATCAGTGGTCGGATTCAATAATTCCAAGACATCAGGCATTCGGTCTGTCTTGTGCAAAATAGGGTTGCATTCACTGTTAAATCTATACGCCGTTTTGTGCAAGCTAAGGTTGGAGCGGAGGATGGCTGGAATGGTCTCTGTTGACCGGAAACGGATTACAAAGCAGCCAAAGCCTTGGCAACCCCATCGGCCCGCTCATCGGCCGAAGCAGCCGCTGGAAATGTAGTCGAGTGCTTCCGCTATGGATTCGTTACCGGTCATGGGCCAGAAAATTCACCGAACGGTAGCTTTCTAATTTTCTCTGCGGCAGCATCCGACCCGGTACGGCAGTTGTCCGAGCGTTTATCAGTGATCACTCTGCAGCGATGGCTGCCAGTCTGACTGCTCAAATGCTTAGTTGCCGAGGAAGTCAGCACGTTTTCCCAGATACATCGGATGGTCCAGTCCCTTGTACATCGGCAGCCAGCGTTTATCTTGCTCTCCGGTCGGGCGGTCGTACTCCGTGGACGAAAGGATGAGCTGAGCATCCTTCGCCAAGCAAAGGTTCTCGATCTCGGTCAGGTAGTTGGCGAGGTCCTCGGTGTGGAGCTCCTGCTGCTTCGGGGTGTCCAAGATGAGGAACCTGAACGGCCGGGATGGCTCGGAAATATACGCCTCGAACAGAGCGGCGTGGATAGCCAGCACCAGGCGAATCTTCGTGCTGCCCGAGAAGAGATCCAGCGACTCGCCGTTGAACTTGAATCGGAGTTCCAAGTCGATGTCGACATTTCTGGAAACGTTCTGCGTGTCCAGAATGTCCATCCACTTGACAGCCAGCTCACGCAGTTGGAGACGCAGTTTGTTGAACTCAATGTCGGCGCGTCCGCTGTTGGATAGGCCATCGATGCGGTCCTGAATGCGCAAACGCTCCTCTTCCAGCTTGAAAAGTTTGGATCGCTCTTCCTTGAGCGCTCCAATTCGTCCAAGCTCAGTTTGGACTTCCACCAGCTGTTTCGTCAGCGCTTGCACTGCGGTCACAAGTTGGTTTAGGCCGGTCGTTGCCGGCGAGTCCAGTTTTTCCACAAGCACTTGACGCTCCGCCCGCAGGTCCTTCAAGACATCTTCGAGCTGCTCAATCCGCATCTCCGCCCGCAACGCATTTCGATCAAGGTCCTTTATTTGATCGCGGAGATATAGGAGATTTTTGCCGTACGACTCAGTGCTGCCAATGAAGAGGCCACAATTTTGGGCACCGCAAATTTCTCGGAACGAAGAGAACACTCGACGGGCCTCTTCATTGAGACCGAGCGTCTTAATCTCGCCTTCAATCTCAGTTCGAATAGCGTCGATTCCTGAGATGCGATTTTGAAGGTCGGAAAGTTCGATTTGCTTTGACCGAATCTGCTGGTCTTTTTGCCGAAGAAGTTCTGTTAGGGTAGAACTTGCTGTGCCCTTTGCATCAACGGAGTCGCGGAGGGTTTCAATTTGGGCGGCTAGGTCAGTGGAACGGCGCTGAAGTATGTCTTGGTTGGCAGATCTATCGTCAACCCCTCTGGATTGGTATTCAAATACGCGCTGCGCAGCTACAATCTTACGCGTCTGTGCCTCCAACGCCGCCTTCTCATCAATGAGACTCTTTTTGACGTCGAACGAGTGCTTGGGATTCAGACCAAACACGAAACGGACCATCTCGACAAACTGGTCCAGAATAAACGAGTTAGTAGATTTGTAGGCTGCGGTATAGCCATCACCCTGGTTCAGGTAGAAAACAGGTAGGACGGTGGATATGTAGGGTTGTGTAACCTCTCCTTTGTTCGATAGGATCCGAGGAGGCTCGAGGCCTAAGGCTTCGAAGAGTGCTACAGAGAACGAGCCCTCGTTGAAGTGCTCGGATTCCTCGCCCCGATAGGTCAGGATTGCATGGAATTCGCGATTGTTGGTTCCAAGAATTCGGTGAATGACGAACGGCTCACCTTCGTTCTCGGCCTCCAGCGTTACCGAAGTACACTTGCTGAATATTTCATCGCGAAACTTAGGCGGGAATCCGAGGCTAGCGGCCAGCGATTGAATGATGGGTGTCTTGCCGCTGCCGTTCTTTGCGAAGATGAGCGTAGTCCGCCACCCAAATTCGAGTAGCGGACTTTCCCAGCCATTCTGTCCGAGTGGCTCAACTTTGAGTGACCGCAGCCTCAATTAACTTCTCCCCTGACTCGAGTCTCATCTCTTATGTACTGATAGCTGAGCTCAATAGTTTTCATGGACATCGCCAGCGGGCTCTCGCCCGCAATGGTGCTTTGATAAACCTTCTTGCCAAGCTCGGTAGCAGAAATCCGCCGCGTGTGTTTGTCGACGGTAATCTGTCTAGTGGCTTCCAAGAATGTCAGCGCTTTAACGGTTCGGATGCGCAAGTTCCCCGACCAACCGATGTCCTGCGATGACCCCTTGAAGCCGGGCACAGTACGTTCCAGGCATTCGCCAACCAGTTGACCAATTTCCGATAATAGGGGTTTAGCAGCACCCTTGGTTATTGCCAGAATCGTCATGGCCAACAGGGGTAACTGGAACAATGCTTCATTGCTCAACGAATGCGCCGGAACTGACAGTTCGGCCGGAAGGTTCAATCGAATATTGAGTTTGGCCGCTTCATCGAAGAACTCGGTGGCATTCATAGCGAGGCCCTTCGAACAATTGACGCACAAAAACCGCCAAGCAATAAGTCGACGTCTAACGGGGGGAATTTCTGGGCCAAATTTGATTGGAGCACTTCATCAATCTTTTTTCCAAGATCACCAAGTACGCTGCCACTGAGAATCCACGCCCTACATTTGGCGTCGATGTCGTTGAGCAGCAGTTCCATGTCGAATTCAGGAAACGTGTGACGGGCTGTGCGCAGCCAGACATCCCAAGAAACCTTCGCACGGGATGCAGTTTCAATCATGCTATCCGGCGCGCCAGCGGCCTTGAGTTGGCGTTGCAATATGGAGGCTGCCTTAATTGCTGCGGGATCGCCTCCGCCATGCAGGTTCTCGTAAACCGTCGTGGAGATGCTTAGCAATTTCAATAGGTCATCAAGCCCAACGCCCGTAATGAGGTCGATTTTGTCTTTAGTGAGGCCGCTGATTGGTGCACAGGATTTCGACTCAACAAGCGAAACGAGACTGTTTGCTATCTCATCAACCTCATGTTTATGCAAGTCAATCTCACTATGCCTCCAAATTGCGCTCCGCGCGGCGTCTGCAAAAGGCTCGAGAGTTTCGCCCAGATACGAAACCTGCAAGAGAGACAGCTTCGCCCTTGCGGCCTTGAGCTGGCCTTTGGACAGAGGTACACCAGGCGAGAAAATTTCACCGAACTTCTCTATGAATTGGGTGATGTACGCACGATTGGACTTCCCGGTCTTGAGGTGGTCTTGAACCTCGAAAACTTCGTCATGGAAGTGAACGTTGCTGAGAATGGTCACTTCTCGGCATTGCTCCCCAAACTCAATCGTATGAAGGAAAACTTTACCTGCGATGCTGTCACGAACTGCTGTGACCTTTTCTTTGGTGTCGAGCTTTCCCGTCTTCTTTAGCGAGAAAATCTCGTCAACCTTCCACTGCTGATTGACTCTACCCTTCGTTTTTACCTGGAAGAAGTGATATTCGACTGAGCCACCGACGTTGCGCCGCACGACAAAGTCATCGTGATAGTCACAGTAAACGCGGTCAACATCCTTGCCGCTCAGTATCTCCAGAGCTGCGAATGCAGCAGCTTGAAACTGCATTCGAAAACGGTTGGTCGTTTCTCGGCCGACGGTTTCCCGCGGCGCTTTATCATGGATAGTGTCCATGTCTTTATCGTCTCCCTGCCTGCGGTGCGGTCTGTTTTTAACAGATTTACGTATGTTGCACCACTACCATGGTTTCTATGCCGCTGAGGCGGAGGGGTGTTGGAGGCTTTTGACAACCACGTTCTCTCGCTTCCATTAGCATTAGTGGAAGCTGTCCTGGAGAAGCTTAAGGCTGTAACGATTCTCATAGGGCGGAAGGCGGCCGCTGCAGGGTGTGCTTGTCCATCAATCCGCTTGCATCTGGTCAAGCCGCACCCTTGCTTCGCGCTTGCCCATCTTCCGGACTTCCGCCAAGGCGGCGAGCTGCGCGGCCTTGGGGCGCGACGTGCCGCCTTCCCAGTTGTAGATGGTTTGGGCTGAAACTCCTACGAGCGCGCCCATCTCGCGGGCCGACAGTTCAAGTCGCGTCCGCTGCGCGAGCACACCCTGCGGCTTGAACCTCAGTTTGGTTTCGGTTTCCTTGTCGGCACTAGGCGCGACCTGCTTGGGCGCCATTTTTTCGAGGCGCGATATCTGCTTTTCCAGTGTCTCGATGCGGCGCTTTAAAGCGGCGATGTCGGCGCGGTAGCGGCTCGATGCCTTCTTGATGCTTTCGGTTTCGCCGCGAAGCTGCCTGCGGACCAGTCGCGCGATTTCTTCCTTTAGCACGGTTGCGATATTCGGCAATTGGAGTTCCTCTTGGGTACGGGTAAGGGCAAATGGTACAGGGCCGGCGTCATTCAACCGCGCCGCTCGAGGGCCGTCGCCAAATCGGCCGCATACGCGTCGGCGTTTTCCGCTGCTGACACGAGACAACGAGCGGTTGCTGCGGAGCCGCCTGCCGATTCCGGCGCGAAGTTCGGCTGGGTCTGCTTTCGGCAACGGATCGATGAGCACCACCCCGAAGCTGCCAGTCGAAGAGGTAGTTAAGAACGGCCGGAGTTCGGCCTTTGCAGCCGTTGATGCCAACGGGCTAGAATGGCCGCTACTGGCCATAAGCGGACACCTCTCGACAATCGGGACGGCGGGCACTTTCTAAACCTTTCCCAAGTTCCCGGCCCAGCACCGCGCGAAGACAATCTTCCATTGGTAATACAAGGTCCTGGGGGACCTGGGGGGGTTGTATAGGTTGGACTGTCATAACAAGAGGTAAAGCTCGCAATGCCAGTGTCAGAGATCAAGGAAATCGACTTCCGCCAGCATGTCTCCCAAACAGGTAGCCGACAAGCCTCTCCTGCTGCGTAAGCAGGGCAAGACTTGGTATGCCATCACTCAACACAAGGAGGCGGACAGCGAGACACATGGTCAACCCCATGAATGACCACTTTGGGTCGAGAGCACGCGGTCGCGAAATAGGTGAGCGGCCGTTGAGAATGGATTCCACACCTATGGCCGGTGACCGTTTGCGGATTCAACCGGTGGATGCAACACACTAGAAACTGCGTAAGCAGAAGGAGTGTTGCAAATGAAATACAGGACACGGACCAACTACTCGGAGAGCCAGAAGGCCTTGATGTGGGAGCGCTGGCAAAAGGGTGATTCACTGCAGCAGATTGCCCAGCTTTTTGATCGGAACCATTCGACGGTACAAGGGATTCTTTCCAGGACTGGCGGGATACGACCCGCTTCACGTCGTCGTTCGAGATTGGCGCTGACCTTGGCTGAACGTGAAGAAATTTCACGTGCGGTAGTGACCGGCCAGTCGATACGCTCGGTTGCAAGGAAACTAAGGAGGGCACCCTCTACCATCAGCCGTGAGCTACAGCGCAACGGCGGGCAGCAATGCTACAGGGCAAGCCAGGCTGACCAGATGGCCTGGGATCGGTCCTGCCGCCCCAAGAGCTGTAAACTGGTGGAGAACCGTGCCTTGGCGCACATCGTGGCAGACAAGCTCCGATTGCAGTGGTCACCCGAACAGATTGCCGGGTGGCTCAAGCGCACTTATCCGGACGACGCGAACAGCCTGGTGTCACACGAAACCATCTATCGCAGCCTCTACATCCAAGCCCGGGGCGCCTTGAAAAAAGAGCTGTTACAGCATTTGAAACGCCCACGGGTGATGCGGCGTTCACGCCACCACACGCAGAAGACAGACAATCATGGCAGGATCCTTGACACGGTGTCGATCAGCGAGCGTCCGGCCACGGTGGAAGATCGAGCCGTGCCGGGCCATTGGGAGGGTGACCTGTTATGCGGCGACAGGAGCAGTCAGATTGCGACCCTGGTCGAACGCCAGACGCGCTACGTGATGCTGGTGAAAGTTGCCAGCAAGGATAGTGAGACCGTTGCTAACGCATTGATCAAGCATGCGCGCAAATTGCCCCAGGAACTCTACAAGTCGCTCACCTGGGATCGGGGAACGGAGATGGCCGATCACAAACGCTTTACGCTCGCGACCGACATCAAGGTCTATTTCTGCGATCCACGGAACCCTTGGCAGCGCGGAACGAACGAGAACACGAACGGACTCCTGCGACAGTACTTTCCCAAGGGAACCGATTTATCTGCCCACTCACAAGCCAGGCTCAATGCCGTGGCCCGGCGACTGAACGAGCGACCTCGTAAAACACTAAACTATGAAACACCTGCCGAGCGATTTAACCAACTTGTTGCATCCACCGGTTGAATCCGCAGGCATAGAGTGGATATAGAAGGTCGTGGAGATAGATGTAGGTTTGTCGGCGGCCCTGCTCATGACTGCGTGTGGTAGCGATCAATGCCTGCTCAGCCCATTGCGGCATGATTTCGCCTGCTCAGCCCATTGCGGCATGATTTCGTCCAGCGTCATCTCAGTGATGTCGATGGATATGAGCGCAAAACCAAGCGACTTGCCGATGAGGGCCTTGCGTCCATCGAAGGCGTGTCCGAGTTCGATTTCAACGCCACCGAGCACCATGGGCTCGGTCTGGATCGGCGGACCGAGTATCGCGATGTCGAGACGAAACCGACTGCCGAAGGGCGTATCCAATGGATGTTCGGTAACGACCCGATCGGCGCCGAGCAGCAGATTGCCCTCCAAGGGATAGTCCGATGCATCGGCGTCCTTGAACGCCCACGGCATCGCAAGACCGGCTGAAAGCCGGCGCGCCAACTCG
>Ga0208957_1000052_pt1 | contig 98066 bp, 95 predicted proteins | sample RifOxyA1_FD_184029 | JGI IMG/M metagenome (GOLD analysis project Ga0208957, IMG submission 184029) | Groundwater microbial communities from Rifle, Colorado - Rifle Oxygen_injection A1 (SPAdes) | ecosystem: Environmental > Aquatic > Deep subsurface > Groundwater | place: Rifle, Colorado, United... | reverse complement strand
AAGCGGTGTGTCGCGAGGCGCGCGCACTGGCGAGTGTTGCGAGTCTACCAACCAAAACTAAAACCGAATAAGGAACGCGACCATGCGACACTTGCAGGACACCAAACCACAGATGACGGCAAAGCAACTACGATTTGAGCTTCGCAAAGCCCTTAATTTGGCAATTCGCGATGGAGTTAGGCAACGCCGCGAGGCCGCAAAGAGGAAGGATGTGGTTAGGGCGTTGACGACGCAGAGTTATATCAACGGATTATTGGTTGCGAAAGAGATACTGCGGGCTGTGGGTGAACGCATTTAATCAGGAGGATTTATGGCAAAGGCGAAAAGGGGCTACGTAGTTGCTGGAGACTTGTTGGAAGAAATCAGTCGCCGCACAGAACAGTTAAACGATGACGATTACATTGACTGTCTTGAAGAGATCGAAGAGGCGATAAAGGATCGGATAGAGGCAAAAAAATTGCAACTCACAAGATAGGGGGGGGGGTAATGAAAGAGCTGGCCGAAGAAATGAGAAGTGCGAGTTTACAATGGGGCCAGAGGGAAAACCAGTTGGTCGCGCGAATCGACTTGTTGACCGCGCTTCTGGATTCTTGCTACGACGCCATTTGCAACGCCGTGTATGACGAGGATGGATTGGACGGGGCAAAAGGCGTGGAGCTGCTGGAGAAGATCAAGGAGACAATCGGGATGGTTGGGAATGTCAGAAGTTGGGAACCGGAACACAACGAACGAAAAAGTCAATTCTGTGCTGCTGATAATGACTTGAAACGGTTTAAATCTGAATTTATTGGTGAATGGCCAAAAGATTTCCCCACGGTAGACGGAGAAATCTTTTGAATCGCGAACAACGCAACCGTTTAAGGCAAATGGAGTTATTTTCCTATCCCAAAGAGGGAGAGAAGAAATGAGGAAGGTATTACTTGTCGTTGTGCTTGGCTTGCTCAACGTATTCCTCTATGGTGACGGGCCGGGGCTGTATTTTCGCGTTCCGCCGGATTTGTTCTTGGCAATCTTACACTTTCTAGCCCCCGGTTGCATTGTTTTGGGAGTGGCGGCGATCATTCACGAACTAAAGGAGAGAGCGGTATGAGTAGTTTATTCAATAAGCTATTGGTTAATCCACGTCGGGGCGGGAAGTACACACGTGGCGCGTGGTTCACGTTGATACTCACAACGAAGTGCAATCTTCACTGTGGATATTGCCCCATGTTTACAGAGGGTAAGGTGCAGAAGTATGAGGAATGCACCGCCGAGGAATGGGTTGAGTTTCTAGGGACCGAATACCCTGAGTGGATCTCCTATGTCTGTATTTCCGGGGGTGAGCCATCGTTCCATCTCGGTATGCACAAGATAGTTAATTACCTGACAGATAGGGGAACGGATGTGAGGATCTATTCCAACCTCAAGAACGTCTCTGAGATAATCCGGTGTAAGCCGTCCAAGAGATTCAACGTATGGGCTACATTCCATCACACGGACATTAAGGATGAGTTTGTGAGGCACGTACAGGATATCAGGCTCAAGCATATCAACATATCGGTGAATGAGATTGAATCCCCAATGATACTCCCTGAGTCGATTTACAAGGGGAAGTATAGCGCAGAAGATATACGGGCGTTCAATACTCTGCACTTTGCGCCGGATAGTCCGCGGACGAGGGAGCTGTATATCGGTTGCACCCCGGTATATCACGAGAGGATGGGCGGGACGATTGTTAATCATTGCCCGCCACTGCAACAAGTACCGAAGGTGGCTGAATGACCATCGGTAAAGTCAAGTTCGTTTTTGAACGCTGGAAGAACTACGCCGCCGGGATGAACTTCCTGATGATCGTCTACTTGTTTGTCCGGGACTCTGGCATATCTTGGTGGTGGGTCGTAGCTGGGTTTGCGTTCTCAGTTGTGTTTATGTGGATTGACCTGAGATACATCGCGCCAAGCGAGTATGACTATTCCAGCACAATCAACCCGCAATGGCGTCAGTTAATGAGGAATACTAAGAAATGACCTTTCTCATTCTCCCGATTCATAACGAGAACGTGAGTGAGTTCATCAAGTGCCTACGCGCCCAGACCGTCAAGCCGTGGATGATAGTCTGGGTGGATAGCGGGACGAAGGACTGCGGGACTTGCGAGGCTACGGCTCCGGGCTGTTACTATGAGTGCATCCGCGTATCAAGCGGGAACTATTGGGCGGGGTCACTCCAGGCGGGACAGAGGTATATTGCGAGACTAGCTAGGCCGGGGGACATCGTGGGAGTGATGAACAACGATACGACCTTTGGCCCGGACTTCATTGAGACGGCCGTCAAGCATTGCAAGCCGGGGCGGATAGTTCACTGGGCGGGAGATGGTAAGCGAGTCTTGTGGGAGTGGATATTCACGCGTCAGTTTGGGGCAATCTCAACGGTCAATTCCCTCATCCCCAATGCGCTGTCCAATCGTGCCGTGTTTATGATGTGGTCAGATTTTGAGAGAGTCAAGTTTCACAAGTGGCTCTTGCCTCATTATTGTTCAGATTACGCGTGGACGTGCAAGGCACTCAAGAGGCTAGAGCCATTCGCACCGTTTGACCTTGAGTTGACCGTGGACGAGACGCGGACGGGCATCACAGAGCCAGAGACAATCCGGGAACTGTTCAGTATCAAGTGTGTGCATAATCCAATTTACTATTCAGTGTACGTATTGATGTGTGCGCCGCTTTTGTGGAAGATCCCAAACCTAGTGAGGGTATGGGGGTATGCGATGGTCAGGATGTGGAGGATAATCAGGAAGGGGAAATAAAATGGGTATGGGCATTTGCCTTGCCGCGGTTCTGGTAACGGTGTTTCTTTTGGTAATTTTAGAAGAAAACCAAGGTGGGCGCAAGAAATGAAACTAGCCCTCATCGCCAATCAGCCCTATCCCTACAGGCTAGACACCTATGACCTATTGGCCTCTAAGTTAGGTCAAGGGAATTTCCTTGTGATATATTCCACGCGCCGCGAGGAAAATAGACCGTGGCACTCCACGGATTTCGGGCACAATTCTATCTTCCTCAAAAGGCATATCGTGAAGTATGGTGATGAGGGATTCCGCCATGTCAATCCTGACATATTCAGACAGGCGGGACTATTCAACCCTGATGTGGTGATGATCTACGGTGATGGGTTCACGGGTCAAGCTGCTTACTTGTGGGCGAAGATGCACGGGCGGAGGGTCATACTATGGTCTGACTCCTGGAAGTTGTGGGAAGATCATTACACACCCCGTCAGCGATGGCTCAAGGGTCTAATGGCTAGACACGCGGACGCGGTGATAGTAGCTGGTGAGAAGGGGCGAAGTCTGTATCGGGAGTACGGGGCAGATCCCGTTGTAAGCCATATCCCGATTGACACGCATAGATTCTATCCGCTAGAGATAACGCCGAAACTCTATGACGTTATTTATGTGGCTCAATTTGTTGACCGGAAAATGCCCCTATTCGTAGCGGAAGTCTTGAACCGTCTTTCCATCGTTAGGCACACCTCAGCCTTAATCATTGGGGATGGTCCGCTATACCCTGAGTTCAAAAGGTTGGTCAATTCTGAGGTAAGTCTGAGGGTGGTCCACAAGGTTGACTACGACCAAATGCCATATTTCTACCGTCTCTCACAGATCCTGTTAATGCCGACGCGGTGTGAGCTATGGGGCCAAGTTGCAGGCGAGGCCCTGGCCTCTGGCGTCCCGGTCATAACGTGCGAAAACGCGGCGTGTGCGAATGAGATGGTGTGGCACAGGTTAAATGGCTATGTCCTGCCTTTGGACGCGGAGAGGTGGGCAACGAAGGTACACGAGATGCTTATGAGTGACATGGGTAAGCTCAGTAGCAACGCGGTAGAGACGGCAGGGTTATTCACCTTAGAGAAGTCAGTACACGCGATAATGAGGGCACTCAATGGATGAGGAAAGCGTAATGTTGGTGGTCGTATTCGTGGTGATGCTATCGCCCGTTTGGGTTCCACTTATTCGGTTCATACTCAAAGCGCGCCGTCATTGACAGCGCGCCTTCAGTACAATTCGTGCCCACTATTTCTTTTCATTCCGCTCAACCCAGTCCGTTATAGCTATTTCTGCGGCATGGGTCATGTCCTTGATCGCTGGCTTATTCGCTCTCACTGTGCCCTTGAGCCTGTCAATCAATGGCCGGGGCAGGCGGAAAGACACGACAACGGTATTAGCTTTCATTCGCATGGTCATTCCCTTTCTAGTTTACTCAGGCAAGCATCGCGCTGACGGCGTCTCGAATCGCTTTCGAAAACTCCGGTGCTGTCTCGCCGTGTACTCGGATCGTGACGCGCTTATTCTCACCGCTTGGGCGATGGTTGTTTTCGCAGATGGTGAGATACTTCGTTCCATTGTGCTCCCTGATCTTTTTTCGGGCGGAGACGGGGGAAGGGCTATACACAGACTGCAATGCCGCGTGTGTAGTAGGATTCAAGTTTACCGTCTTTAGGTATATCTGACTTGCGGACGATATACAGCGCACACCCCCGTGGGTCTGACTGATTATACGCCACGAATTTGGGATGTTTTGCCATGATCTTGGCAAGGCGTGCAAGTGCTCCGGTTTCCCTGTCTGCGGTCGGCCAGCGGTTATAATCGCCAGTGCCGTTGACGTAAGCCATTGAAACGGCATACGCTTTGCCCGTTGTCTCATCTCGCTCAATTTCCCCGTTGCACTCGTGTTCTGCCCATCTATGCAGGGTCATTTCGATACGTCTCAGGGCTTGTGCCTCTGAATAGCTAAAACCAGCCCGTGAAAGGCCGTCAAACAATTGGGACATTCGTTCTATTTTCGTCATGATCTTTTCGCCGACTTTAGAGAGCTGGCCCCGCTCTGATAGTGAGGTATTTCGTTGACTAGATATGGTATTGCATTATCTGTGCCACAGAGAGAGCACGGGCAAATCATTAGCCTTTGAAAATATTACCGAGTAGCGACGTGCATCACAGTGAGAAGTATTAACGAAACGCGTACCGATATGAGAATGATTATGTAAACTTGATTGATTCTCGAATGAATATAGCCCTCATATTCTGACCTGAACAGAATGAAAGATTTACAAAATAGTTCTTGACAAACGCCATTTCGCACGCTATCTTAATACTAGCGGCATAAAGATCAACTGGCCGGTGAAGTGCTCTGAGCTAACCGGCACAGTCGCAAAAGTTTACCTTGCTTGAATAGGGATGGGACAGTAACGGACGCCCTCTACATCACACTAGCTCATATTTACGGCCTCGCCATAGGTGTATACTTAGGGCTAGGCATCAGCGCGTACAACAGAGCTAAGAGAGACGCGGAGCAACCCACCGAGCAACCCACTGAGCAAGACCCCCGAAACCAGCACACAGTAACTCTTTACAGAATAGGCGTGAATTGAGCCAACCGGCAAACATAGAGCAAACCCCGTCAACTAATCAGCAGCCAATCGCGGCGAGAACACAAACCAACCCTAATAGTCTGGCTAACCTGATTAAAGGGACCGAGGGAATCATCGAGGAACAGGCTAAACACAAAGATATTTTCCTCGCTATCCTTCCCGATCATTGGCCCAACATTGCAAAGGCGGCTAAACAAATTGGTATAGATCGTAGGACTGCCTTTTATTGGCGTACCAAAGACCCAACATTCGCTGACAAATGGGATGAGATCGAGCAAGCTAAGATTGATGAGCTGGAGAAGCACATCGTCGCTTTTTCGCTAGAGAGGGGTGGGGCTGGGTATATATTTCCCATCCTAAAGGCTTACAGGCGTGAGAAATGGGGCGATCAGTTAACGCACGGAGGCACCATCACCCAAGTGAGCCTGGTATCAGGGGTTAGGCGGGACTTGTCAAAGGATGAGTTGAGCCAGGTAGAGGTAGCACAGGACGGTATCAGGGCTGCCACATACGAGGATGTATGACAAGATGCTAGCAATGGTTATAAGTGATGTTATGTAAGCCAGCATAATGTCAGTAAGTCATAGTCGGGGCGAGGGTTAGACCGGACAGGACCGGGGCAAGACGGGGGTAGGAGGGGTTGACATAGGGGGTGGCGGGTGTCGTATGTGACTCCCATCCCCGCACTACCGGGCAGGATGGGAGTGATTTTGTCTTGGCGTGGTGGGGAAATGGCACGTTGAAATCGCCAATATTTTTGAAAAGTGTAGGGTGTGAAATTCGTGAAAAGGCCAATGAAGTCTCCGAAAAAGGCGGGAAAACACTTTTCAGATTTATGGAGCAAGGAAGTCTTGAGTGGTGAGGAATACGGTGAGTTGGTATGTCGGGCGTATGTCCAGATTGCGCCGAGGTTGACGAGGAAGTGGGCTGAGGGGGTTTTGGGTCGGAAGTCGAGTCAGATTTCGAGGGACTTAGCGCGGTTATATATAGCGATGAATCCGGAAGTTAACAATGTTCAGGCAGGAGGGTAAGATGAAGCGATTCTGGTTTTTGGTGATGGTAATGGTTCCGGTGTTGGGATGGAGCCAGGTAAAGCCGATAGCGGCGGCGTTCACGAAAGTAGGGAGTGCGACGACGGCGTGGGTAGCGGTGCCGTTACGGGACAGGTCGGAGAAGGATTACACGATTTATAATCGTGACGTAGCGACCGACACGTTGATCGTGGCTTTGAACAAGGCGGATACGCTGGCTGCATCGAGGAATGGGGGCAAGTGTTTGTTCATCTTGGCAGGTGAGGCTCATTATTTACCGAGGTTAGCGAGGGACACGATATGGGTGATTGGGAGCGGCACAACGCCATATACCATAACTGGAGTTTTACGATAAGGAGGATGAGATGAAACGGTTACTTGTATTACTGATGGTATTTGGCTTTGGGGTGGCGGAGGCGCAGTTGATACCGGCGTTCAAGCTGACGCTGGTAGGGACGACCGTGCAGGACTCGCTTGATAAAATGGTGGCCGCGGAGGACACTCTGAACCAGCCGGGGTATGTGAGCCGGACGGCTTTTGCTGCGGACACGACTTACAAGAAAAATCAGATTGCAGCCAAGGCTACGCTCGCGCAAGACACCGCCAACGTCAAGCTCAACCGTTCTGAACTCAACGTCACCTTTGGGACGGCGGCGATAACCGTGGATGACAGTATCCAGGTGACGCTCGCGAACTTTACGATTGCCACGGGGATTGTAGTCGCTTCTTATGTCGGGGTGGACGCCAATCAGTACGCGGATACCACGGTATCGGTGAGGAAAAACACGGCGGGTAAATTTACACTCTGCGGGAAGAACGGATCTTCGATACTTTGGTGGGTCCCGAAATTATGAGCCTCATCGACTCAGACCATGTTCAACCGACACATAGACGGTCCAACGTCCATTACTACCAGAAGGCCGACCACGCGGGCCAGCTCAAGCCAGCGATGACGATTTATTTGCACGAACTTGCTAGCGGTAGTCAAGGATCTTGCGGGCATTTTATCAAGGACGCGTTCCCGCACCCAAAGAGTTATGTAAAGTCGTTCGCGTACTGCGCAGAATGTAAAAAGACGGTGGAACTTCTCAGACAATGACGCCGATAATCCTGAAATATAATCCCCAGAGACACCAGACGGAATTTCACCGGAGCGCGGCGAAGTTCCGGGCTTTGTTTGGGGGTTATGGTAATGGGAAAACCACAGCTTTCTGCGCTGAGGGGCATCAGTTGTCACTTGAATATCCCGGTAATTTTGGACTCATCGGGAGAATGACCTATCCGGAGTTAAGAGATTCGACGTGGCACGAATACATCAACTTTCCCGTCATTGTTGAGGGGAAGGAAATGCCGATTAAGGATTCGCCGCTCATTAAGGCCTACAACAAAGCCGAACACAGCCTGGAATACGTCAACGGTTCGCTCGTCGTGGGAAGGGCTTTGGAGGGGTCGTTTGACAAAGTGAAGTCGATGAACCTGGGGTGGTTTGGGATTGACCAGGTAGAGGAATGTCCCGAAGAAATGTGGCTTGGTCTGGTCGGTAGATTGAGGCGCAAGGGCGTTCGCCACACAGCCTTTGGAGTGGGAAATCCTGAAGGGCATAACTGGGTGTGGAAACGCTGGGTGATGGGGCCAGACCAAGACCACTTTATCGTCAACGCACCGTCAGACGCGAACAAATATCTCCCCGCGGGATATGTTGACTCGCTGATAAAACTCTATCCCGAAGAATGGGTCAAGCGTTATGTCTACGGCTCGTTCGATACCTTTGAAGGTCTGGTGTATAAGGAATTTCAGGACAAGGAACCGTTCGTGCTTCCCAACGATACGAAGATCCCCGAACACTGGTACCGCTTTGTGGGGATGGATCACGGGTACAGGAATCCTACCGCGGTATTGTGGTGTGCGGTTGCCCCAACGGGAGAGGTTTACGTCTATGACGAGTTTTTCTCAAGTGGGAAACTCGTAAGTGAGATAGCCCAGATCATCAAGACGAAGGACAAGGATGTTCATTCGCGTCTTGTGCTGATTGACCCCTCTTGCCGGAATCGTAACGGCGTCACGGGCCGGAGTGTGATTGACGAGTTTATGGACTATGGGATAGCCTGTACGCCAGCGAACAATGATGTCAGAGCTGGCATCAACCACGTTCAGGAAATGCTCAAGCTCAAGAACGGACAACCACAGTTGCGGATTTTGCGTAACTGTGTGAACCTGAGAACGGAGTTTCAGACATATCGGTGGAAGGATTTGAAACCGGGCGCGACTCAGAACTCACTGGAGAAACCCGTGAAGAAGGATGATCACGCGATAGACGCTTGCCGGTATTTGCTGAACTATATTTATGACACGCCGAACCTGACGAAGAAGAAAAACAAGTTTGACTACAAGGCGGTCCTTGCCCGGTTCAAAGGGGCAGAAGCGGAACATCACTGGATGGCAGCATAATGGAAAACGAAGCCTTAAAGATTCTTGACGCGTACCATCGCGCGGTTGCGCGTGAACAGGTTGAGCGAGACTTGCGTGAGAAGTTCTATGCGTACTACAACAATCGCGTGGATGACAAGCTCGGTCAGTGGCCCAGTGACGTTCGTTCCAAACTGGAAGCCCAGGGAAAACCCGCGATAAGTTTCAACGAAATCAAGAAGTTCATCAACCTCATCTATGGAATCATTTCCCAGATGAGGGTTGACCAGAAAGCCTTTCCGAGAGACGATGCGGCTGATTCCCTCGTAGCTGAGACGATTACCGACCTGATAAAGTACGTCAAGGACATCAATAAGGGAAATACGAAGGCACTCAAAGCGTTCAAGGACTGTCTTATCGGGGCGTTGGGATTCCAGAAGGTCGAGTGGTCAGACGAACTGGATCCGTTGGGCGAAATCACCATCAAGGACTTGGACCCCGCCTCCGTGTATGTCGTTGGTAAAGGACGGGAATACGACCTCTCCGACCGGAAGGCGATTATCGAAGTTCTTCCAATGGACAAAGAGGAAATCCAAGCCCGTTGGCCCGACAAGAAAAAGGACGTTGAGGGACTAAAGACCACCGCCGAGGGTGACGATAAGATTCCCGTAGCGGACGACGTTGATTATTCGTTTGGCAAGACGGTATCCCAATCGGACATTTACGATCCGAAGCAGGGCAAGTATCTTGTCTTGAGGCAGCAGAAGTTTATGTGGCGATCGGTGACGTTTGTAGTCCTTCCTGACGGTACGCGTAAGGAAACCGAACTCAAGGGCAAGGAACTCAAAGCCGCGCAGGAGATTTCACTTACTCAGGGCATCGAACTTAAGATCATCAAGAAGCCCATCCGCAAGGTGAGGCTTTCTTACTCCATCGGTCCCGTGATGTTAGAGGACGATTGGAGTCCGTACGCTCACAACAAGTTTGACATCGTTCCAACGATAGCCTTCATTGCGAACAACTTTGAGACGGGTGTTGTCCAGGATCTGATCGACCCGCAGGATGAGAAGAACAAGAGACATTCTCAACTGATTCACATCCTCGGTACCGCAGCGAAGAACTCATACTTTGCCTATGGTGACATTTTCGATGATATAGAGGACGCCCGTAAGCGAATGGGCGGAGTGGGTGAAATCGTTGTAACGAAGAAACCCCCGACACCGGAAAACATCCGCACAATCGACTCCAACCTTGAAGCCGTTCCAGCACTAGCCAACATGGATATGGCCGCGACTCAGGAGATGAAGGAAATCTCCGGTATCAACGATGCGTCGTTTGGGAAAGTCCCGTCAGGCGTTAAGTCCGGGCGTGGAATAGACGCCTTGCAAGCCCCGACTGAGACGGTTATCGGTGAGTTGGTTGAACATTATCTGGAGTCTCACAAACTCGTTGCTCAACTCATCGTAGCCTTGATACAGCAGTTCTATACGTCGGAACGCAAGGTCAGGATATTGGGTGAGTTCCATCCCGGAGTCATTGACGAGAAAACTAAGATGATGATGGGCGCGGGATTGGTCAATGTCGAGGACGGAGCCAAGACCGTGACGGTGAATAAGCCCGGAGAAGATGGCAAGCCCATAAACGATGTCACCGTGGGACGATACGACATTGTTCTGGACAACGTGAGTGGCAATCCAACGACTAGACAGGCCCGGTATATGGACTTGATGAATATGAAGTCTCTCGGCGCGCCGGTGAAGTGGTCAACGATCATAAAGGCGAGTGATTCCCCCGGCAAGATGGAGGCACTCAAAGACACGCTGGAAGTGGAACAAATGGCACAGATGGCTGGCGTCCCTCCGCAGATGGCGGGCGGACCGCCACAGGCCAACGTGAAGAAACCCGGTCCGGGGGATGAAATGCTCAATGTCGGCGGAGTGAGGAACTAATGAAAATCTTGGTGAGTGATGCAAACGGCAAGCCAGTATTTGAGTTCGAGACGAACGACGCTCCTTACCGTTTCACAATGACCACGATTCACGGCAACAAAGAGTACGAGTTGAGATTCGGTCACCCCAGAGAAGAAGGGGTGAAGAACAAGGAAGTCGTTACGGGCGTCCAGTTGCAGGGCGTCGCCAAGTAACCGTCTATTGACATAGGCAGCTAGGTAAATTTAGCAGTAAAACCAAGCGGCTAGTAAGGACAATCTCAGTAAGGGAATCCTGACTAGCCGCTATTTTTTTGTACCCACCCACAAGGAGGATGTATGCCAGAACAACAGCTAGAAGTCACACCGGAGAACCTTGAAGAAGTTGAGAACCAGTTGGCCGGTTTTCAGAAAATTCAAGGTGAACCCCCGAAGGCTGACTCTGAACCCGCACCGGAAACAGTGCAAAGTGCAACTCCGGCAACCCCGCCGAGCCAAGCACCAGCAGAAGATTTCTCGAAGTACTTGGCAGAGACACCGTTCAAGAACATCGACGAAGTCGTTAAGGGGTGGAAAAACGCAGTTGGTGAAATGACGCGCAAGAATCAGAAAGTCAAGCCGTATGAACCAATTCTGAATCAAGCCGACACCGACCCGGAATATGCCCAGTACTTGCAGAAGGCGCACCAGCAGTATCTTGCGTACAAAGCAAACCCGCAAGCATTTCAACCGCAGTCTCAGCCGCAACAGGCTTACGATCTCTATACACCAGAGGGACAGGCTCAGTTTCGGCAGGACATGGCACTACAGACACAGCAACAGGTTGAAATGGTTCGAATGCAGTACCAACAGGAAATTGCGAAGGTGCAAGAACAAGCAAGGTTCGAGAACATGAGGGCGGCGTTTAAGGCGAAGTTTCCAGACGAAGATCCCGACAAGTTACAGGAGTTTTGGCAGGAAGCAGTCAGTCAACTTACGCCTTACGAGATAGCTCTCCGTGTCAGGAACTTTGACAAAGTGCAGACTGACGCGACCAGCAAGGCTAGGCAAGAGGTAAACAAACAACTCGAAACAGCACAGAAAACGAAAACGCCAGCATCATCTCCACCGGCACAAGCCGCGAAAGTTGAGGACATCTTAGCCCACGTAGGAAAATACGGGGCAGAGGCGGCCTTCAAGCGGTTCGGTGAAGGCGAGACGATGAAGGCGATTGAAGATGCTGAAAACACACTATCAACTCGCTAAACACGGAGTGACTTATGGCTTACTACACTTATGGTTACGCTCCGACTACCGCATACAATTCTGTAAAGAAAGTATGGGATACTCTACTCCATGAGCAAACCCAAGCTGGTCTGTTTTTCAAAGACCTCATTGGGAAAGACAAGGGTGGAGAAGGCAGTCTGGACGACCAGATGTCAAACTTCCCGATTGTGGAAAAGACACAGTTGGGCAAAGATTCCGGCGACAGGATCACCATGTCGCTGGTTCGTCAACTCGCAACATCGACGTTCTACAACGAGGGCGTTACGGGCAATACCCAACTCGTTGACTCGGAAACGGCGATGTCATTCTACAACACGCAAGTGTACGTATCTCACTGGCGCGATGCGACCGCAATCCTGGGCAAGCAGACGTTACAGCGTTCGCCTTTCCAGTTGAAGAAGGTCGCAAAGGGCTTGCTTGCGAATGAAATCGCGAAGTTCCTCGACGAAGGTCTGTTTTTCGCCTTCTATTCGGGTTACTCCCCGAACGTCGTTCGTGAGATTGGAACGTCCACCCTGCTCGAAAAACTTCCGCTCAACAACGTCTACGGAAAGAACCGCTCTGCTTACTCAGGGTTGGGGACTGCCGACGTGGTTGACACGGAACTGCTCGAAATCCTCTCTACCGTCGCGATTGAGAACAACATCAATCCGATTAAGTACGAGGGTTCAGAGACACACCTGTTCGTTATCCATCCCCGCGGGTTTAAGACTCTCCGCGCGGACAGTCTCTATCAGGATGCGAACATCCACGCGCTTCCTTCAAACAAAGAGAACCCAATGTTCTCGCGTGCGAAGGGTCGTTGGGGTGGGATCTACGTCACGGAACACAACAGCATCGCAACTGGTGCAAACTACGGATCACTCACCGTTACGTCTGATGCAATTTCCGTCGCGGCCGCAACTGCCCCAACGGACATCGGCAACAACACTGACGTTCGGATGAATCTGCTCATTGGCGCAAACTCGATAGCCCGCGCCGTTGCTCTTCCCGAGTACATGGAAACAAGGAAAGAGGACGATTACGGGAACATCATTGCGTTCGGTGGCGGACTCATCTACGGTGACAGGCGTGCGGATTATCAAATTGATGACGGAACTGGCGCGACGTTTGCCAATCAGTCCTCGATTTGCGTGTACAGTTATTCACCGGCGGTTGCCTCGAATTTCACGGCGATCTGGTCATAATTAGCTGACTGACAGGAGGCTAAAATGCGACTGAGATATACGAGAGACAAGAGGATTAAGGTCAACTGGAGCGATTCACCGGACAAGAACAATCCAGAGTTCACAGTGTTCGAGCCAGATGGCGAAACCAGCGACGAGCGAGGCAAGAGGTTATTGGAAAACCGCGAACACAGGGGATGGTTTATGGAGGTCCCACCGGTAGAGATTACCGTGCCGGAGAAACCGAAAGAGACTTTCCTTTGCGAGACTTGCGGTGAAACCAAGAAATCAAAAGCCGGACTCGCAGCTCATAAACGAAAACACAAGGAGACATCATGAAGAAGATGCTTGCTGTATTCACATTCCTTGCGTTGTCGCTGTTGCTGGTCGGTGAGGCTTATGCACAAGGTACGACCCAATTCAACCGGGCGTGGCTTGTCTATTCAAAAACCGCATACGAGGATTCAACAGCGAACGACACAACGAAGTTTCTCAACCTGTCGGAAATGACGGCTGGGCGAAGAAGCGCACCATTTGATATTTCTTGCTACGGACGTTCCAACGATAGCATACGCGTTCTCGTGTACTATCAGCTTGGTAACACCGAAGCGAATCATCTGGGTGCGTGGACGGCTCTCGACAGCGTTATCCACGTTGACGACGCAGGAGCGGCTACGGACACCACGACAGACGGGGTGAACCATAACGCGCTTGCGTCAACCACGATAAAAGGCGCAGATAAGGTCAGGTTCTACTTTAACTATCTGGGTGCGGATGCGGGGATCAAAAACCCCGCCGAGTCCGGTACAGACGGTACGGCGACCCTGTTCCGGTTCTACGTCGTTATCCGTGAGTTGTATTTCCGGTAACAAGTGGGCGGGGTGCTGCGAAGTGCCCCGCTTATCTAATTTGGAGGCACGATGGCAACAGGGGACCGCACAGACCGAATTGCAGACCGGGTTCAGTTATTGCTCGGCGTGAAGGATTTTAAGCTGGCTGATGTCAACGTCTATGGACAGATAGACGATGCACAGCGACGGCTTTGCGAGGAATTGCTTTGCCTTGAGAAAAGCACAGCAGTCTTGGCTTTCACAAGCGGCGCGGCGTCGGAGCCGTCGGGGTTCTACAAAATTAAACAGTTGGTCTTGGGTACTAGCGCGTCGTGGCAACCCACAGAGGTCAGCGTTGAGGATTACGATGCGATTACCCGTCAGAGTCCGACTACGGGATTCCAAACGGGTGAGTTTTACAAGAGATGGGCCGGGACGTTAACAACCTATCCAGCTCTGTCTGACGGGAATTATACCATGTACTACTATGGTATCCCGACAACGAATGTAACCACAGCGGTTGACCCAGAGACTCCCGCGATTCTGGACAAGTGCATTGAATACCTGGTAGCGACGGAACTCGCGCCTTACGTCGGTAAGCAAGAGTTGACAGCTGGCCTTGGCGTCGCGTACTCACAGGAGTTAGACCGCGTGCGGCACTCTTGGTTTAGAACCAAGCCGTCAGGGTATGGCGTTGTTTATCATGATGTCTAGGAGAAAATGCCCGAACAGTTTATTCAGATTATGCAAGTGAGAATATCAGAAAGGGAAGGTGCGTCATTAGCACTCCAAACTGGGATTCATTAAGTGTCAGTCATTCCAAGAACATTGGCGACCCCGCGGCAACGGCGGCAACCAATGGTAACAAGTGGTCAAGCGCACAACGGGACGCACACCTTAACACCGCGGTAGCCCGTTGGCTTGACAAAATGGTATCTGCCGCGACGAAACTAGAGTCGATCGGCGGCAATGCTTCTCAGTACTGGGATGCCTTGCAAGGGTTTACCAACACAGAAGCGCAAGCCTTAGCCACGAACTTCAAGGCACTCTCGACGTGGAACTCAGGCAACGGGATAGTCAAGATCCTGGATGTTTACGATTCCACCCTGTCCCTACCGTGTAGATATATCCCACAGGACATGTATAACTGGGCGGGAACGGGTGGGAATACGATTATTGCCGCGAGCGCAACAAACCCCCTCTGGTCTGAAATCAACTCAACCCTGTATGTCTTGGGTGCGGGTGCGTCAGACTCCATCACGCTAAGATACATCAAGCGGCACGTCCCGATAACGAACGGTCAGGCCAGCACCGCGGTTGTTTCGGATACCGCCTTTACCGCTACCGGGATGGCAATAACCAATTTCACGGGAACACTTTCTACCCACGTAGGCGGGACATTTGCAGGCACAGACAGCGCGGCCGCTCCGTTCTCGCGGCTTATTGTTGCTTATGTCAGCTCGACAGCCTTCACCATCGCCTCGGCTCTGGCGGCGGACGGTGCAAGCACCAATGGCTACATCATACCTCCTAATGGCTCGGACATCGCGGTAACCTCGACCTACTGGCCTATGATCCTTGACCTTGCCTATGCAGTAGCCAAGATGGAAGAAGGGGAGCCGGACACGATTCAACTCGCGCTTGCAAAAGAAGCGATTGTGGACAAGGAAATCAACGCAGGATTACCGGGAGCGTAAATGCCATACCCGCTATTCAAATTCAGTGATTTCAAGGGCATCTATACAAGGGCGTCAAGGTCTAATCGTCCGTTGGGGACGGTGGATGACAGCCTCAACGTGGTACCGAATACCAAGACGGGCAAGATGTGCCTGAGAACGGGGTACACGGCGGACATTTCCAGCGCGATAACGGACGTAGCGGGAACAACGTTGACGGTGATTCAGAACCAATGGAAAACGCAGACTGAAAATCCGACAACAACCAACATCGACGTTGTGGCGGGGACCACATCGGGCGCGTCGAAGTATGTTTTTCAGAAACCATTTTTCAAACAAAGCGCGACGGCAACAGATTCGTGGGTAGATACGGGAGAATATCTCAATACAACCATCGCGACAGTATCGGGGGACTTCATAACCTATACACTTACGGCGGGAAGCGCAAGTAACGATTACTACAACGGATGGCATATTTACAATGACACCAAGAACGAAGGCGCAACAATTTTAGATTATACGGGTTCATCCAAAACGATTGTGACGGCACAACCCAACGGCGACGGATCACACGGGGATTGGGCGGTAGGCAACGTAGTGTTTCTACTTCGTTATGCCCATGATCGTTGGGATCCGTCTTACGTGGCGGATTTTGACACTCAACCCAACCTCATACAACTGGGGAGTAATTACATTTTTAGCAACAAAAAAGCCAGTGGTAATTACCCGCTTTGGTCCGGGTATATCAATGCGACATTTTTTCCAGATGCGGCAACATCTACGTTTACCTATCAGGGAACATATACCGAAAGTTTGGAAATAGGACAAGTGAATATGGGTGCTGGTGCGATTGCCAATGTTGCAGAGCTTACAGACCCCTTGCCAAGCGGTTTCCGGTATTTCGTTCTTGTCGTTTGTGAATCAATAGACGGATTGCTTTCCGAGCCTGATATTCTCACAGCACCGATATACGATGATGTGTCCACGGACGAACGAATCGACGTTACGTTCAAAATCACGCCGGATTTTGACAAGAGAATAAGGTATGTCAATCTCTTTATGGCGTCAGGGAGTGCGACTGAAACAAGCGTTGATTGGTCGCGGTATTTCTACGTTGATCGTATTGACCTGACAGCAAGCGAGGGGTTTACATGGACGCTTGACGATGCTACGCAAGGAAATTGCTGGATAAAGGCGAAGGCTATCAAGGGAGCGCAATGGGCAAGTCGCGGATCAGACCTTCTCACTTACGTTGGGACAACAATCTATGGTGGAAGTTCAATCGCGTCAACACCGATTTATGCGCTTTCCGCGTTAGTTAGCGGGCGGCTGTTTGTGGCAAAGTACCGCGATCCCATCGCTGCAAAGAATTTTGATAACTCCATCCGATTCTCGACTATCGGTAATGGTGTTTCGCGGTTTAATGTCTTGCCCAATATAGGCGACTTTTCCGAGACCACGCTCGGCTATGGCGACGATTCCAACATCACTCAACTTCTCGGCTACGAGTCCAACCTCGTTGTATTCAAGACCGGCTCAGTCTCATACATCAACATCACGGACGATCCTCTTACGTGGACGCAAGTACCGATACAGAAGTATTCAGGCTGTGATGCGCCGTACTCGGTAGTCACCACTCCCTACGGGATAGTCTGGGCAAACTCCAACGATGACGTATATCTCTGGAATGGGGGGTCGGTGAAGTCACTCGCGAAGAACTGGCTAACGACTTACAGGGCGTTTACCACAACTCCGACCTCTTGGTTAGGATGGTACAACGAGGCGAACAAGTCTTACAACCTCGCTTGTAATATGAGCGACAAGACGGTGTGGTATGAGATGTTCTTCGAGAGGCCCTTGGACGATGCTTTCGTTTGGGTGAGACATCAAGGGGCGGATGCGATTACGTGGGTTCACACACGCTCAGACGGGACGGTCTTTTTCGTCAAGTCCGCGTCAGACGATACATTCTATTTCAACTCAGCAGCCACCGCGGACAACGCAACGACCATCAAGCCATACTTTGACACAGGGGACTACGTGGTGGACGAGGGACAACTTATCAGCCCGAAATCCTGGTATCTGGCTGTCTCTGGTCAGGCTGGTTCTCCCGCGGGGACATTGGATGCGAAACTTTACGTGGACGGCACGGCGGTATCGGTAGGTGGGGCGAATCCCTACCTAGCCTTGACCACGACCAATCCGTTGTTCAAACGTCCCATCCCGTTGATTAACGGTACCCGGGTCAGATTCGAGTTCAACACGAACGCGACAAAGGCCAGTCTAGGGACTGCCTATACAATCGAAGAACTAGGGATTGAATACACCTTGAGGACCAGGAAAGGCGACGCGGCTCTACTCTAATGCCATTATTCCCGGCAAATACTACCCCTGAGACACCGGACGAAATGCGGTTCCTCGTTACGCGTTTGTATGAGAACATCGCAACGCTGGAAAAAGCTATCAGGGAGTTGCAGGCGAAGGAACCGACTTCTACGCCAGTGGCGCAAGGGACGGACGGGAACATAGCCATATTCGGGACCAAGCCGAATTTTCAAGGGCTGGATAGGGGATTATTCCTTGACAACGCGTACAAGGCTCCTACCGCGGCCCCGGCTGGCGGTGGGTTCTTCTATTCGCTCGGCGGCGTCCTTCACTGGTATGGTGTCAACGGTTTAACTCCGATTGGGATATGGACGCGGACGGGAACTAACGTCTATCCGAGAACGATAACCGACACACTTTCCATTGGGACGGCGACGGTAGTTGGGAAGGTGACGGTTGAGGTTGACGGGGGTGTCTCAATAATCTCTAATCGGTCCTATGGTAGTTCTCCAGCGTCCGATTATTATGCGGCAGATGGAACACTCGCGTTACCGTCCGCTATAGCTTCTGGAAGGCAACTCGCGCTTATTCGTGGCTGGGGATGGGATGGTTCCGCTTTCGATTTTAATGTAGCAATAGACATGAGAACTACCGAGTTGTGGTCATCAACCGCGAATGGAACCGACATACGATTCCGAGTTACGCCGAGCGGGTCAACCACGATGGCGGAAATAGCAAGGCTGACCTCAACGGGACTGGCTATTGGGGTTGGAGCGGCGGCATCCGCCAAACTTCACGTCCGCTCTACCACCGTGCAAAAACGGTTAGACTATGACGCTAACAATTATGTTACCGAAACAGTATCAGGGACGGGTGCGACAGCTTTCGCCATCGTCAGCAACAACGGTACACCAAAGTTCTCATTCGATAAGGGTGTGGACGTAACAGGTAATTCCAGTGTAACCGGGACTTTGGATGTAACCAGCACATTCAACAAGGTAAAGATTGCCTACAAAACCGCCGATGAGACAGTCAACAACAGCACGACATATCAGGACGACGATCACTTGACATTGCCCGTTGAAGCGAACTCGGTATATCATTTCTCGCTCAATGTGTTGGGTGTGACAAACAATGCAACGCCGGAAATCAAGTTCCAGTTCACCGCGCCCGCAAGTTCAAACGGGGCGTGTACGTACCTCGTCCCAACGACAAACTCGTCCACGTTTTACAATGGCGTAATCGCCTACGGTGCGGCTCCCATCATAGTTGCTCCGGCAGTTAATTCGTGGGGTGCGATATTCACCACCGTTCCATTAAAAGCGGAGGGCATATTGGTAACGGCTGGAACGGCTGGAAGTTTCACCGTCCAATGGGCGCAACGTGTAGCAAACGCGTCTGACACGAAATGGCTAACAGGTTCTTCTTTGACGTTGATTAAACAATAGGGGCAGGTATGGCATACGCAGGGAGTGATTGGATCTGGGGCGGAGTTCAACCGCAACAAGTGGCTCAGTGGTTGCAACAGCAGGGGATAGACGTTGCTTCCGTGTGGAGTGACCCCGCAAAGAGGAATCCGCTAGTGGAGCGGTATATCCAAGAGATGCAGAACAATAACCCGCAAGGGGGTTCTCCGGTTGCACCACAAGGCGGGGACATTTATGGCGATCCGCGAGAGGACCCGGCGTGGTATGATTTTGAGAAATGGGTGTATCGTTCCGTGCAGCGACAGTTCGGGACCGACGCGGCGCGGGCCAAAACATACCTTGACGATTTGTTCGGTCCCAACCCACAGGGTAACTTGATGCAGTGGTATCAGTCGTGGAAGGAAAACCCGAACTATGATCCCCCCATCGACATAAGAGATCCAGGTAACCCAAAAGGTCCGGGTGATCCCCAACCGGGTGATACTGACACCGCAAGAGAGGAAGCAGAGAAAAACAAGCGAAGGCAGGGATTTGTCCCAAGCAAAACGCCAGCAGATAAGGGTGTGGGTGGTGGAACGTCTCAGGGCGATGATTGGCGCGCTGGTATTCAAGCACAGATTGACGAATACAGACGCAGGCTTGCCGACCCAAGCCAATTCGAGAGCAATCCCGGTCAGGCTTATGAGTTTATGGGCCGTATCAATCAGTTACAGGGCTTGCTCGATCAGGGTGCGACAAGTTCCTATGATACGCCGACACAGTTTGGCACGGGCTATACACCAACTCAGTTTGGGGCGGGCACTGGGACGCAATCCAGCGTGGACCCCAATCGCGATGCAATGATGCAAGTTCTAAAACTCAAGATACAGACCAATTCGGGAACGCCGGAAGAAATAGAGTCATACAAGGCTCGACTTGCCACGCTTGAACAACAGGGACAGTCAGGCTTGAGTTCAACGCCTACGGATTTTACCATCCCAAAGGACTTGAAGGGATTCCAGTACGAAGATCCGACGAAGTATTACGCTCCAGAGGCGACCAACGCCTACTTTGACACAGCGAGGGGAAATCTCTCTGGACAGGCTGGCACAGCCTCTAGCCAAGCAGCGAACAGGGGAGCGGCAATGGCGGCATCACGCGGACTTGTCAATCCTTCCGGGTTCACTTCTGCGGTGGCGTCTCAGGCGTATGCTCCATTCGCTACTCAGATGGGGAACCTTGAAGTTGACAGGGCTAAAACCCTGGCGGACAATCAGCAGAAGTTATTTTCCGCGCTCTTACAGTCTCAGCAGTTGACTCAAGGTGACAAGCAACAGCAAATTAATAATTTTCTCAACCAACAGGGAGCCACAGAATCAACGCGTCAATTTGGGATAGGTCAGGACTTCCAGAACCAACAAGCATCGGAAGCCTCACGTCAATTTGCCGCGAACCAACAAGGACAAGCACAGTCCGCGGCAGAACAAGCGCGTCAGTTCCAACTTAACGCGGCATTCCAGAACCAGCAAAACCTGTTCAATCAGGGACAGCAATATACCGGGATGGGGCAACTATATTCCAATAACAAGCCTAATGAGTTCTGGAACGCTCTAGGCGGATTGTTTGGTGCGGCAAAGTCTGGGGCGTCGTTACTGTTCCCCGGCACGTATGGAGGGAAGTAATATGCCACTCGGAGATTTAATCAACATTGAGCAGATGAAGCAGGGCAATCTTGACCGTTCAAGGGGAGGCGCGCTTGCGAACTTTGACGAGTTGATGAAAACGCTCGCTCAGTATCTGCAAAGGAAACGGGCAGAGGAAGGGTTTCAGGGGATGTTCCCACAACAGGCTAACATTGCTCCCCCGACACAACCGCCTGCGGTAGTTCCCCAACAATCAGGCGGTCCCGCGGTAATGCCACGCGCGGGCACGGCAAGCGTAGCCCCGTCTCAGACGCCCGATCCGGCACTGCTATTGCAGGAGATGGCCGCGGGAAATCCGATGGCAAAGAACTACGTTGAGGGTGCAAGGGCAACCGCCCCAACGACGCAGATGGTCAGTCCCGGTGTGGGCGGGATGCAAGAAGTTCAGAGAAATCCTTTGACGGGCGCGACCACGATGAATGAACGCGTCCCGCCACAGTCAAGGCCGATTGACCCATTGCAACAGGACTTGATTCGTTCACAGATTGAGCGGAACAGGCGCGGACCCGCGGCGTCAGGGCAACAAGTTGATACCATCCCGACTGGAAAGACCAAGACCGAGGGCGGCGTCAGGCTGAAAGAAGTCCAAGACATCAACAAACTTACGCGCCAACCACTTCCCGGCTCGGCTCCAAGATGGGAGCCGTGGACGCAAGAATCGGCCACAACTCAGGCATTGAACGCGGCAGATTTCCGTCCCGACCTTGGGGGGGAATCGTTATTGAAGGCGTTACCTGTTGGAGATAGAGCGTTGGTTGACAGTATCAGGAAGGGCAACGTCGATCCCAACAAAGCCACGTCGATGCGCGGTGCGAACCGGGAACGGATTATGAAACTCGTTACCCGTGTTGACCCGACCTACGATCAGAAATGGATTGACGCAACGAAAGCCTTGATGAAAGACGCGACGGTTGGCAATCTTGCTCGGTCTGCGCGGTCACTCAATATGGTTGTAGGACATATTGAGGACATGAAAGCCGCGGCAGATGAATTGAAGAACAACGCGTGGCAAACAGGAAACACTATCACTAACTACATCAAGGAAAATCTTGGCAATCCGATCGTAACGCGGTTCAATCTTGCCCGTGATGCGGTAAAGTCAGAAATGGCGGCATCATTCAAGGCGGGCGTAGGCACAGCCTCACCAACCGATCAGGAGATTATGGAATGGGGCAAGACGCTGAACTACGGCCTATCTGACGCCCAGTTCAACGCGTGGGTTGACACGGCGGACAAACTTCTTGGCTCGCGTCTTATGGCATTGGAAAGCCAGAAGAACGTACCGGGTATCGCGTGGCCTCCGGGGTTTGACATATTGAGTTCACGGGCGCGAGAGATCCTATCCGCGCGGGGCTTTGACTTCTCGAAATACACAGGCGGCACACAAGGCGGCGGTCAGAAGAAGGTTGTCAATGAGTCTGACTTGGACAAAATGAGCAATGAGGAATTAGAGCGATTCATTCGGGAGCAGTAATGAACGGTCAAGACCCACAAAGAGAACGCTTGCTTTTGCTTGCGAAGGCAAAGATGAAACTCCGCAGTCGGAGTGCGCCCGTCGAGACTGCACCGGAACGCACTATTGGTCAGAACTTTTCAGAGCCGTGGCAAGCAGCGGGCGTAGACATTCAGACCGGACAAGCCAAGATGGACAGGGGAAACCTTGTCGCTGGCGGGGCGCAGAAACTAGCTGGCGCGGCACAGGCGGTTCTTTCTCCACTGTCAGGTATAGATCAATCGCTTAGGCAAGTAGCACAGAAACACGGTGGGTTTGGTACGGACGTTGGAATACCTGCGGTGCTTGATTTACTTGGAGCAATACCGAAAGCCACTGGATATGTTGGTAAGAAATTGGGTCAAGCGGGATTAGGGCTTGTTGGTGGAGCAATAGAGCTTGCTGGTGGTGGGCATAATCTCGGAACCACCCCGGAGAACGCTCAAGACATTCGCGAGCAGGTTCCTAAGTTAACCGAGACGGTAGGTTCTATCGTCGGGCCAGTAATGGCTCCAAAGGCAGTACGGGGAGTGAAGGATGCGGTAGAATATCGGAAACCGTACAAGGCCATTGCCACAGCAGAGAAATCAATCGAAACACTCAAGCAGAAACTTCCCCCAACAAAGAGTGAGACAAACTATACCGATAATATGCGGCGGGCGGCGGAATACCTTGCTCCCGAACTGAAAGAGAATCCCCTTAACTCAGCCGGTGCAGTTAGACAGATGGCAGATGTTACAGCTCAGACGCGAGCTAAGATGTTTGACGATTACCTAGCCCCGATTACTGAGCGCATAGGTGACGTTCCTGTTGCTAAAATGTCAGCAAGGCGAGCGATTAGAGGCGCAATCACCGAAACGATGCGTCAGCACGATCCCGCTACAGTTCGCGCTCTTGAACAGTTTGCTGAGACATTCAATAAACAGGACACATTTAAGGGCGTACTCGAAACCATTAAGGAATTTAACGCAGAGGCACAATCATTCTACAAGGCGTCGCCTGATGCCCAATATCAAATTATGTCAGACCCCGTAAGGCGGTCAATGATAGGCGCGAAGATTGTAGCCGCGGACGCGTTGCGAGATGTGATGTTCGACACGGCAGAACGGTTTGGCGAAAAGGGGATGAAAGAACTTCGCAAGGACTACGGTGCTTTGCGGTTCGCTGAGAACGTCTTTACCCGCAACATAACAAGGTCGGAAAAGGTAGGTGGTGCTACGGGTGCGGGTGGAAGAACCCCGCTAGGGTTAACGCTGGCAACTGAGGCGTTGTTGATGGGATTGCACTACGCACCCGCAACAACTATACCCGCAGGAATTGTTGGATTTGGTAAGAAGTATGCCAACTACCGTAACAAGACCAATCCATCGGTTGCACGGGCAATGAATAAACTGGGCAAGACCGGTATTGAGCCACCGTTGCCACAGACACCCGATCCCCGACTTCAGGCGCAACAACGAGTAGCGACGGCCCTTGCCCCATCACAGAATTATTCACCTACGCCACCTCCGCCTAGATTGATGCTTCCCCAACAAGCAGGTGGTCCGTTTGAGATGGGTAGAATTGGTAGCACTCAACCACAAGGGCCAATGAGCGTTCAATCGGGCGGATTACCGCCAGGAGTGCCGACACAGGTTCCAACGCTGACACCGGCGGATATCGCGGCGTTACAACAACTGCTTTTGAGTTTACAGCGCAGACCTTAGTTCTTCGTCGCGGTCATCGCGTAGTGGGTGAACGCGAAATAGTCCTTTGGCCTGACGGATAGCGTCCCGTCGATACGGTTGTAAAGGAATGTGGTTGTCCCCTCAAAGGCCAACCGAGACTCGGCTGAGGTTCCGGTGAGTTTGAGTTTGAATGTGGTGGGATCAACCGTGCCGTATAGTTCCCACGTCCCGGTCGAGAAGGTGAGTCTAAATTGGATGTTCTGTTCTTGCTGGATAACAATGAGGGGCGGTTGAGAGGAATAGCCCGTAGCGGTGATAGACGAGTTCCACGTCCCGCTCAGGCTTGGCGGATCGGGTTCAGTAGGCTTGTCACACGCAGAGAACAGGACAAGGAACGCAATGAGAAGTGGTTTCATAGCGGCCTCCAATCGTAGTAGTGGAAACTAACGACTGTCTCAATCAGAGTCAAGTTAATTTTGCAGTAGCCATACAGTAGGAGAGAGCGGACATGGCAGACGAGAGCGGTAAAAAACAGAGCGTATTCAACGGGTGGGTCAGGCAGGTACTCACCGCGGTCATTACGGCTAGCTTGTTGGCTATTCCCGCCTTGTTCTTTATGTATGCCGATGTGGACAGCCTCAAGACTCAGGCAAAGGAACTTATGGCCGAGCAAAAGGTACACACCGTTGCCATAGCCAAGTCCGACGAGAAGTTTGACGCAATCAGGGAATTGCTCAGAGAGATAAGGGACGAACAGAAGGAAATCCGCAAGGAGTTAAGCAAGAAAAAGGACAAATAACAAGGAGGGCATCATGTCTAGCTTTCTCAAGCTCAATCTTCAAGACCTACTCAAGGGGTTCATCGTCGCGGCACTCGCGGCCATTGGCACGGCACTCATTCCGTTGTTGGACGCTGGAACACTTCCGACACTGGCACAGCTCGGCGCAGCCGGAGCCACAGGACTAGCGGCTGGACTCGCGTACCTTGCCAAGAACCTGTTTACCAATTCTGACGGCGAGGTTGCCAAGACTGAACCGAAGTGACCCGCATCATTCGCAACGTCTGTCTGTTCCTTCTCTCTGCGGTCCTCTTTGGACTGCTAGAAGGAGGGGGACACGTTACCTTTGGCCCGCCAACGCTGTTTGGCCTCCTAGTTGCCAACTGGCATCTGCCAATGGCGGGCTTGATGCTGATACTCGCGTACGGTTTAGACAGATTCCAGGACATTCCATTGTGGGTAATCCTTGAAGATATCGCGTACTGGATCTTCTCAGGGAACGCGCTCGCAACGTCAAGCTGGATTTCCATGTCGCTAGGTGGATTTCATTTGTTCGGTGAGTACCTACCGTGGACGTACGTTCTCTTGCTCGCGCTCTGGGGTGTGTTCGTTTTCGTCAAGCGCAGATTTTTCCTTCACAGTCTATCACAATAACCGGAGGCGTATGAACACCGGAGGTATCTTTGAGATACACCGTTATCCCATTAGATACAAGAAGCAAGGTGAACCCCTTTATCTTATTCCCTTCGGCGACATTCACCGTTCGAGTCCCCTGTGCCACGTTGAGAAGTGGAAGGAGTTCCTTGAATGGGCGAAACACAAGCCCCGTTGTTACTTCCTCGGAATGGGCGACTATGACGACCTCATAAGTGGTTCTGAGCGCAAGATCCTCAACAACGACAACCTCCACGATTCAACGGGAGAAACCCTGGAACAGTTCTACCGCAGTCAGACGGAGAGGCTTGCGAAAGAGCTAGGGTTTATGCGCGGGCATCTCGTCGGACTGATTGAAGGGAATCACTTTGTCAAGTTCGAGGACGGGACAACCTCAACCCAGTATTTGTGCCGATTGTTGGGCTGTAAATATCTTGGTTGCACCGCATTCATTCGCCTAGTCCTTTCTCCCGATACCAAGCGGAACGATGGTCGTTCTATTGACATTTGGGCGTATCACGGCAAGGGGGCGGCGAGACTCGTAGGGGGAAGCCTGAACACGGTCCAGCAGATGTGCGAACAAGCCGAGTCAGACGTGTATTTGATGGGGCACGATCATAAAAAGTCCATAGCGACCATTACACGCCTGAAACTGAACGGCGGCGGTTATAAGACTATTAGACTGTCTCATAGAAAGTGCTTACTAGCCCGTACCGGCTCGTTCCTCAAGGGCTATGTTCCCGGCAAGCGATCGTACGTGGTGGATAGGAACCTCAACCCAACGGACCTGGGTGTAGTCAAGATTGAGATAACCCCGAAGAGACACTCGGAGAACGGGGACGATTTCACCGAGATAGACCTGCACGGAAGTGTGTGACCGGAGCGAAAAAGCAACGTATGGCTACTTTAGTATATGATGCAGATTTAACCTGTGAGTGCAAATTTACATAGGAGAGATTTTTGCTCAGCGCGCTTAGTGAAAATACTCATAATAGGATGCCATGCCCCGACAATGAATTTAGCGAACATTGCACGGGTGATATGCCAACGATGGACAGCGCGTATCATTATTGGATGCAACCCCAGTACGACACCCAACGGAAGGAATGGTTGCGGCGTCTCGCGGCCAGTCAACCGTCAGATGGGCGACCTGCGGCGGGATAACTGCATGAGTGTTCATGAGCGCTCATTGCCGCCGATGGTACGCTCTTTGACGCCGCAATCTTTTTTGACTCTACCGGAAATCCCGGACAGTTGCAAAAAATGCAACGGCCAGTGTCGGCCTCGGCGTCAGTTAATAGCTGAAATGACGGCACAAGCCGGTAGTCCGGAGATCCCGGACAACTTGAAATCACAGATTGAGACTTCAAACGTCCGATTGTGAGATTGAGAGAAGCAAATTCGGACATTATCCGGACAAGAATCTGGACAAAGTGTCCAAATTCACGCATAACGGTACGTGATTCAGACGTATTCAGCCAGTTGTAGGGAGTGGATCAAAATGACTGTAGGTAAGAAGAACTCGCAGAAGAAACGAGCCAAGTGCTCCGAGTGTTCCAAGTTCGCGATCGGAGCGTGGACGATTGACCCGGACATTCCGGGCGTGAAGTTCTGCAAAAAAGACTGTGAGAAGGCTTACATCAAGCTCTTGGTGGCCTTAATCGAGCGGGACTTTCACCCAGTAATACCGCCGGGACTATCCAAGAAACCACCCAAGAAACGACGGACCTAAAACAATGGGGTAAGATGAATACGCGAACAGGATTGGCGTTAGCTGGTATGCTTGGCAGGGATGCGCTTCTGGCCGAGAAAGAACGCATTTGGCGTGAAAAGATGGCACGCAAGCGGAAAATCAAATCTTCTGCACCCAACCCAAAGCCGTCGAAGAAATAGGTTCACCGAGCCATTAATAGGCTCATTAAACAAGGGTGTGACCTTATTCGGGGGACACAAAAACAAGGATGTATCCTTATGAAAAGGACAGTAACCCGACTTCTGCACAATAACACAGGCAATGTTACCAAGGAGGACGAAATGGCACAGTTAAGCTCGCATCAATTCAAGCAAGTGTACGAATGGCTCGGCATTAATCTGAATAAGCTCGGTTGCGTGATGCTTGACCTTGAGCCATTGCCGAACATGTACACCATCGAGGCGGACGGTGCGGGTGTCGCGCTGTATTACGCCAAGAACAAAGAACGGTTTTGGATCGACGGATGGGTTGTCGGGAAGGTCGCACACATCACGCTGCTCTACGGTCTTTTGGAAGAGGGGAAGAACTACGCCTCGCACATAGGGAAGGTGCTGGAAGGGTGGGAACTCAACGAAGTAGAAATCGCGGACATCGGGTACTTCGATAGCCCCTATCCCGACGAACCATATTGGTGCATCGTGGCGCACATCAAAGTCAACAACGACCTTCTTGCGGGACATCATCGGCTTGAGTTCCTACCGCACGTCAACACCTTCTCGTCATACAAGCCGCACATGACGATCTGCTATCTCGACAAAGCGCAAGGTGAGGCATACCGAGATAGAATGATTGCCGAGTTCAAGAACCTGTGGATTGGGAAATCGCTCAAGGTAAGGGGAACCAATCTCGGCGGCAATAAATAATATCATCGGCACATTAGCGATAAAGTGCCAAAGGGAGTATGGCTAACCTACGATCATTGAGGGTAACCTTTTTCGGCTATTCCGAGCCAGAGCGCAAGGCTATACTAGACTTTCATTTCAAGGCTGAATCTTGCGGGTACCCTACATTCAAGACGGGGTTATGGCTGAAACAGAAGATGGGGAAGTCATTGGGGGAGGAAACAGAAGATGAGACTAAGCGAACACTTCGACCTAAGCGAGTTCACCATGTCAGAGGAAGCGGTGAGGAAGGGGATAGACAACACCCCGTCGGACGAGACAAGGGGCAAGCTGGTGATGCTCTGCCTGAAAGTCCTTGAGCCAATCCGCGAGCTGGTGGAAGTCTCGTTAATCATCACAAGCGGCTACCGTAGCCCCGAAGTCAATAAGATGATAGGCGGGAGCGAGTCTAGTCAGCATTGCAAGGGAGAGGCGGCGGACTTCCATTGTACGCGTCTCACGGTACAAGACCTGTTCGACCTCGTACGCGCGAGCAACATTCCCTACGATCAACTCATTCAGGAATTTAACCGTTGGGTTCACATATCGTATCGTCCAAATCCGAGACGGCAAGCGATGTACGCCGACAAGAAGGAAGGGAAAACAGTATATGAGCCAGCCTAGAGACGAACCGGACGCCAAGACACTCGGCTTTGACATTACCGACCTTGACGCCAAACTAGACAAGGAACAACCACCGACCGTTGAGGCAATCACGGTGCATCCCGAACCCGATCCGATTAAGGGGGTTGACTCCAGACTCAACGGTGAGACGATGAACTCAAGTACCAAGCTCATCGAGGACTTGTGGCTCTGGTTCCGCAACAGGCTGAAGAAAGTCAGTTTAGAGGGGGGTAATCTGATACCATCCATCTCTAGTTTGTTCAACGTAGGGGTGTTCCTGACGCAATTTTGGATCCCAATTCTGGCCATTGTCCTGATTGTGGCGGGACTGCTCATATTCAAGGTAATCTAAGGAGTCCCAATGTTCGACATTACCAAACTCATCTATCTCATTGTAATCCTGACAGACTCGCCGCCTGAGATGATTATAGAGTGACTACGCTCGTTTCTGGAGTGGGAGTATCACGGCGCAATGTCTCTCTTTCATTGAGGCGACCAAGTAAGACAAGACTCTCCACGGATAGGACCGCAGAACAACAACATCGAACCGGCTCACTTGATACTGCAAGGCAAGCACTCTATTATTAAGACGTTCATTTCTGAACGCGAGATACAACCGGGCTATCAATTCAAGCCCGATTTGAGGCTCAAGCCTTTTCAGCACTCTGTCGGCTGGTTCGTCTGCCCGGAAGGTATCTGAGGGCTTCTCTATCTGCTTCATCGGCTTTCTCCGCAAGTTTAAGTATCTGTTCTTTCGCCCAATCGACCCCGGCTTGATCTGACTGAATCATTCTATCTAGGCATAGCTTAGCTGGTTCAACGGGGGTTGCCCTGAAATGGATTAACTTCTCAATGAGTTGAGAGATACGCCTACGGGACAGCTTCTTTCCCGTGCGTGGACTCTTTGGAATCTTTCTAGCTATGACGCCGTGCTTCTCACCGTTGTCCGCACACTCAAGCAAAGTCAGCCAAGCATCATAACCATAATCACGAATGAACCGTTGCATTGTGTGGTAAGCCATCACGACCTTTCCGGGGAGATCGCTCCGGGATTTTCGTTGTTTCAATGGTGAAATGCTGTGCGCTTGCTCACGCGTGCCGAACTTGGGAATGCATAGGATATGGCACGGCACTTGCTTACAAAGAAAATTTCTTGCAAGCCGTCAAAACGCTTGACTCTTATTGTGGGATTTCCTACGCTGGGTTAGTGATTGACCGTGATTCAACAGAGTTTACCCGTGTGCTTTAGTTTGTAAGGTGTTACGCCGGATTTGACCGATAATATGCAGGAAGTAAAGGCGCAGACCTAAAAAACTAAAGCAAGTTCCAACGGGAAGTTTTCAGGCCCGATCAATCGCAAGGTTGGTCGGGCTTTTTCTTTTTCTATCCTTATGGCACTCTCAATTTCCTTTTGGCTGTTCTTTTTCTCGTTTGATTTTCTGACTCAAGATAGTATGACCGTAGTCACAAAGCAAGCCCCGAAAATCTTCGACGAAAGCCAACCCCAATGAAGATAACCGACACCAACGAGTTTAAGACCGAGCTGCTGAGTGAGGCAAAGGTTCTTATGCTTGTCATCCTTCGCTATCAAGCGGCTCATTTTGATGACGAGGGCCGGAGTGTTGTTGACGGACGCAAATGGGCGGCTGGATGTACCGGGGCAAGCCCTCAGCATATCGCGGACTGTCTCGCGGGAAAGTGTTGCATCGGTGATGAACGATGGGCGAAACTTATGGCCGAGGCAGATCCAAAAGGCCGGGAAGCGCGAGAGAAGTGGTTAAAGGAATGTGGACGAAGGGCGACGCAGTGAATCATACTCGGCCTCGAAGTCGCCCGATTTCGAGAGGGGGTAGCTCACGGTCGTTGCCCCCTTTTGCCGAGGAAATCAATAGGAGGATGAAATGAAATTCGAGATCAAGTCAAGATGGAATGGCTCGGTTCTTTTCTCTCTCGAAACCGAATCATTGAAATTGTGCGTTGAGGCGGCGGTTAGGGCGCGCGCAGACCTTCAGGGCGCATACCTTCGGAGCGCAGACCTTCAGGGCGCATACCTTCAGGGCGCATACCTTCAGGGCGCAGACCTTCAGGGCGCAGACCTTCAGGGCGCAGACCTTCAGGGCGCAGACCTTCAGGGCGCATACCTTCAGGGCGCATACCTTCGGAGCGCATACCTTCAGGGCGCAGACCTTCAGGGCGCATACCTTCAGGGCGCAGACCTTCAGGGCGCATACCTTCAGGGCGCATACCTTCAGGGCGCATACCTTCGGAGCGCATACCTTCAGGGCGCAGACCTTCAGGGCGCAGACCTTCAGGGCGCATACCTTCGGAGCGCATACCTTCAGGGCGCAGACCTTCAGGGCGCATACCTTCAGGGCGCATACCTTCAGGGCGCAGACCTTCAGGGCGCATACCTTCAGGGCGCATACCTTCGGAGCGCATACCTTCAGGGCGCAGACCTTCAGGGCGCATACCTTCAGGGCGCATACCTTCAGGGCGCAGACCTTCAGCGCGCAAAAAACGCCGAGCAAGCATTTGCTCAAACTCTCATCGTCCCTGAAGGCTCTCTGATTGTTTGGAAAAGGTGTAACAGGGGTATCATTGTCAAGATGAGAGTACCCGAGGATGCAAAACGGTCAAACGCCACTGGGCGGAAATGCCGCTTTGAATTTGTTGACGTGCTTGAATTGTTCGGCGGTCACGTGGGCATATCCCAGCACGACAAAAAAACAGAATACCGCGTCGGCCAGCGTGTGATTTGTGATAAATGGGACGATAACCGTTGGAACGAATGCTCTGGCGGGATACACGCTTTTCTGACTCGCATTGAGGCAGAGAATTTCCAATGACCGCCCTCACCGAACACGAATACCGCGTAGATGCGGCCGCCTGTGGGTGTGAGTATTTGGGTATGCAGGAACGCCCGAACAAGTCGGCGGTACCATTATTCCAGGACCACAAAACGGGAACCAGCTTCACGATGCACGGTACAGAGACGGTACGTGAGGCATTGCTCAGGGTAAGAAAGGATTGGAAGGCACAACAATGACCTTCTCTCAAGAGTTAGCCCGTCAACAAGCCAGACTACACAATCTGGAAATGACCAAGCAGTACAAGCCTTCTCCGTGTCTGTGGACTGAGGCAATACACCTATACTTCTCTCTGAACTGACAATGCACACCATCGACAATTCCCCCCACGGTAACAGTATGATGGTTGGCATAGACAAAGACCCCAAGCCGGATATGGACGATTACTACAAGTGTGACGTTTGCAATACACTGAACCACATAGACGATATTGAGGATGGGCTATGCAGGGAATGTTGGGCTAAGGACAGGCACAGGTTCTACTGTCTAGCTGACCCGCAGCATGACGAGATTGAGATGGTGGGCATCCCAACCAAGTGTCCTGTCTGTGATAGTCTGTTCATCGGACATTCAACCGCCAAAGTCACAAGGTGGATTCATGAAGCGCAAAAGGCCAGCCAATGAATTTCCGTCTAGAGTTCATCAATCGCGACCTAGCCACATTGGAGTCAGCGCAGAGGATAGCCCCTGAGACAAGAGAGTTGCTTGAGAGGGTGAGAAAGTCTTTGCCCGACGTATCACACGCGGACTTCTTTGAGCTGCAAGTGAGGGCTGAGGAAATAGTCAATTCAAGGATAGCCAAAAAGAACCTGATAGCCAAAGTGAAGAAGGCTTATGGTGGGTTGACATTGGCGAGGTATTCAGGACGCAACGTGGTAAGAATATAACAGGAGGAACAAATGGCGACATACAAGATTATCACAAGAACAGACGGCAAGGGGCGGTATTGGATGGCTAAGAGCGAGGAGGGCTATCTGATGCCAAACACCTTGAGCCGCGACAGCCAAGAGGATTGTCGCAAGAGGCTCATTGCCGAAGTGACCGAGAAGGCGTCCGAGCAGGAAGTGGAAACGGTGATGCTATGAAACTCTACGAACTGACTCAAGAACTGTCTCAGGCAATCGAGTTATATAATGAGGCCGAGACGGACGAGCAGCTTGAGGTCATCGAGAAACAACTGGTATCGCTCAATCTGTCATTCAAGGACAAGTGTGTGGCTGTGGGAAAGCACGTCCTGAACACGGAGAGCGAATCAGAGCAAGTTGTGGCCGAGATTGCAAGGCTCAAAGGAATCCTGGACCGCCGCAACAAACAGGCCGAATGGTTCAGGGCTTACTTGAAGAAGGCCATGGAGGCAACCGAGACAACGGAAATTGACGGTATCACGCTCAAGCTCAAGATCAAGAACAATCCGCCGAGCGTGGAAATCGTGGATGAGAAGGCCGTACCCGAGAAGTATAAGAAGTCCAAGACCGTCGTGACCATTGACAAGGCCGCAATCAAGGCAGACTGGAAAGAGGGTGTTGGCGTTGACGGTGCAAAGATCAATCAGGGAACCAGGCTGGACATAAAGTGATGGCACTCGCAAGAACAGACCCCGAAGTATTTGACATCCACCAACAAGAAAGGGAACAAGTAATGCCTAGCATACACGAACTCATCCCATCGCGTTACATCAAGAAGGAAGACTTGGGAGCAAACCAAGCCGGACTGTTCACCATTTCCGGTATCAGCCGGGAGAACGTCGGGACAGAAGACGATCCCGCCGAGAAGGTGGTTATCAAGTTCGACGAGTCGCCAAAGGGATTCGTGGCGAACATTACGAACATCAATGTCCTCGTAGCGATTTACGGGGATGATTACTCGACGTGGATGGGAAAGAAGATCGTGGTTTACTTCGACCCGGCCATCCAGTTTCAGGGCAAGCTAACGGGCGGCTTGCGCCTCCGTGCGCCCAAAGGTCAGACACCCGGACCGGACTTACCTTTCTAGGGAGCGTCAATGCTAATCACCGAACGAGTCGTCAAGGTAAGAGATGGTAAGATCGTTCTTGACATAGCCCGCAAAGACGGTGACGAGGTTATGGTCATCGTCGAGACAGTTCCCCGCCAAAGGAGTCTCAGGGCAAATCGCTACTACTTTGGCGCACTCGTTCGGGCGTTGTCTGAGTACACGGGGATGACAACCGATGAAGTCCACGAACTCATCAAGTTCAAATTCAATCCGAAGGAAATAACAGACCCGACGACAGGTGTGATAATGGTGGTTGGCGGGACAACGACAGCCCTGAACTCGGTCCAGTTTGCCGAGTTGACAATGAGGGTTCAGGACTTGTGCCACGAACTAGGCATAACAAACGTCAGCCCGGAAAAGTATTGGCAGTCAATCGAAGGACAATAACACTCCAACGCCCTGTTGTAGGCGCGACTAAAGACCAAAGCGGTCTGACCCTCTTAGTGGGGAGGCGTGGGAACCTTATCGAGACCATGAAAATTCACCCCAACCATACTGACAAGTCGTACGCTCTCACCCTGATAGGGGTAATTCTCGGCGTATTGTTTGCGGCGGCCATCCTGTGGGAAATTTATCTGAGGACACTATGACCGAACGTGAGCAGACCTTGAAAGCCTTGCGAACCACGATAAGGGCGTTCCCGATAGTTCATTCAAAGGCATATCTAGCGTTCATCCGCGAACTGCCTTGTATTTTCTGCGACGCAACCCCGGTAGATGCTCACCACGCCGCTCTCGGGTACCATAACTGCAAGACAAGTGACCTAATGGCGGTCCCGGTATGCCGTCCGTGTCATAGGGACAAGGCCGAGCGGATAGACCTGTTCGATACCGTCCTTGTAGCAATGCTTCGTATCTGGCACGACTTCCTAGCTAAATGTGTGAAATGCGACGAAGGGAACGAACAATGACCCAGTGTGAACAAGTCTTATCAATGTTCCGCAACAATCCGGGCGGGGTGACAACGGCGGAATGGATAACTACGCCACCATTGGGAGCAGAATACAGGGCGCGTATTTCCGAACTAAGGCGCGCTGGTTACAGAATCACTTGTGAGCGCATCCGTAAAGGGTGTTTCCTGTATAAACTAGTGGAGGGACAATGAACCAGACCGAGCTAGAATTTGACGAAGCACCGCCCGAACCACATCGTGAGTTCAAGGAGCGCACCAAGTCGAAGAAGTATGACACGAACACGAACAAGCACAGGGTGCAGTGTCAAATGATGCCCTGGGAGTATGCAACATTCGTAACGAGTGGACAGGTTCAGAGAACGCCACATGACTAGGGGACTTGCAATACGGACACAAATTTCGTATATTGTAAGTGCCATCAGTACAGGATTTTTCATTCTAGGGACGTTCATTACTCGTTGCAGCTATGGAAGTGATTCCTGTGCTGATGGCCAACGGGTTTTGGGCGTCCTTTTTCTATTTACGTCCGAATGGCGCACAAGATGAAATGGTTTAAGCACATGACAGACTCAAGCGATGATTTGTTTGTGAGGGATTTGGAAAGGCGGTTCGGGGACGCGGGTTACGCTTTTTGGTTCAAGACGCTCGAATTACTGGGAGCGCACGGCAAGGCGGGTGTGCTGACCATCTCTTGGAAGAACTATTGCGAGAGACTCAACAAGCGTAGGGACCACCTACGCAGGATACTCACCTACTGTTCGCAGGACGCTCACCTCACATTCGTCGAGAACTCGGAGGATTTCGTAACTATCACTTGCGCCAAGTTTGCCGAAATTGCTGACAATTTCACGAAATACGGGGGCAAACTTCAAAGTGACTTTAAAGTGTCTTTAAAGCAAGAAGAAGAAGGAGAAGAAGATAAGAAGAAGATTAGAAGAGAAGAGAAGAAAGATATACTCCCCTCTAGTGGTTTATCGGTTTTAGAACACTGGAACAGCGAGGCGAAAAGACTCGGACTAAAGACAATCCTTAGGCTCTCCGACAAGCGGGTGAAAGCCGTCGCCGCTCGTTTCGCGGAGAAGGAGTTTGACCTTGAGGCGTGTTTCAAGCGGATAGAGGAATCTGCGTTTGTGCGCGGTGAGAATGACCGGGAATGGAAGGTTGATTTTGATTGGCTCTTTTGCTCAAGCAATAATTATTTGAAACTCTTGGAAGGGAAATACAGTGGAACAAATCGGCAAAGCAATCGACAAGCTGGCACTAGACCCCCACTTACCGCAGACAACCTCCGCAGGAGTGCAGAAATGGCTCAAAAACTCGCTGACGCACGCAAAGCAAGAGGCGAGTAACCGGGACGAAATCTTGGAATTGGTTGGTGAGGTAGAATTTGCGAAGCAGATCCGAATTTCAGATGAAGAGCGGGCCGTCCTTTGTGACCGATTGTTCCAACTCAAAGAGCCAATCGCTAAGATTCGAGAGCGGGCGAAAGCGGTTGAACGGAACACGACATACAAGAGCCTTGCCTTTGAGTATTGGATTAACACGGAACAACTCTACACCGCCGCCGAGGTTGAAAGGATGGTTACTGACAGGATAGAACAACGCCGCCGACAGCTTGAGAAAATCAATATCCCCGTGGCTGAACTGGAAAAGGCTGGACTCGTTGAGTTTTCAACGCTCTATGCGCGTCGCTACGCTTTGGCAATGGAACCCGTGATTGCGAAACTGAAAACCCGTTGCCGTCGCGTTCAGGCGTTCATTCGTCAAGCCCCCGAAGAAGTGAAACTAGAAATCAAGGCAATCGCAGAGGAAAAAGGATACATCAAGGACGATCCGTATTGGAGAATGAGCCTACCCTTTGCCGCCCCGCACCTATTGAACGAAGTTGAAAAGATAATGAAACGCGTACCGTGCGGTAAGGACCACAAAGCAAGCGAGGTGTGCCAATGAGACAAGCCAAGAAACGCCAGATGCGACGGCACTGGTATTTCACAACAACAACCGAGTGTGTAATTTGTGGGCGTGGCGGACCCTATCGTGAGCGTCGATACGGGCGACCACCCACAAAGGCGAAGCGATACGCTTACAAACAGTACTGTTGTGATCATCACTAGAATCGCAGGGGTGGCTATCGTAACGCAACCGAGTTTGTTAAGTCGTTTTTCAAGTAGCCCCCTCACGGGCGGGAACAAACCAGTCAGAGGAACATTTTGAACCATGTTGATCTCTTTAGCGGTATCGGTGGTTTTGCTCTCGCAGCGTCTTGGTGTTGGGGCGATGAATACGTGAACTTAGGTCATTCAGAGATTGAAAAGTTCCCCTGTCAGGTCTATCACAAGCATTTTCCAGAGAGCAGGTGTTTAGGTGACATCACGAAGATTGATTGGGGAGAATTTGAAGGACGGGTTGGCCTCGTCACGGGTGGCTTCCCCTGTCAGCCCTTCTCTGTCGCCGGCAAGCGACGAGGCAAAGAAGATGACCGTCACCTCTGGCCGGAAATGCTTAGAGCAATCCGCGAGACTCGGCCGCGCTGGGTTATTGGCGAAAATGTTGCTGGAATCATCCGAATGGAACTCGACCAAGTGTTATCTGACTTGGAAGCTGAGGGCTATCAAACGGAACCGTTTCTTATTCCAGCTTGCGCCGTCAATGCCCCACACAGAAGGGATAGAGTCTGGATTATTGCTCACACCGGGGACGGAGGATCACAAGAGCGACGGACCGAAAACAATGGAGAAGTGGAGAGAGGCGCAAAGCAAGGGAAAGCGTCCAGCATCTTCGGCGCAACGGCTCCGCAATCAAATAGTGGTATTAGGAACTCCAACGGGATCAATGGCGACAATGCAGGATCTGATTCAAGCATCGTACTCAAGCTCGAAGCGGCCAAAGTATTGCGACGCACAACTAAACACGCCCCGGACAACCCCGCGAGCAATGAGTTACCTGTTACCGACCCCCAAGAAGTGGAACTCAACAGGAGCCGGCGAACATGGTCAGGGCGGGAAGGACTTGCAGACAGCGATCGCACTTCTACCAACCCCAACCCCAACCACACCGCGACCTCACGACAACGAGGACACGGCGGGGAAATACTACGAATCACAGAATCAGAAAGACTTAACGGGAACGGTTGGCGAGAACCCTGGCTTGAAGTTGCAACCCGCCTTTGTCGAGTGGATGCAAGGGTACCCAATCGGGTGGACAGACTTAAAGCCCTCGGCAACGCGATAGTTCCTCAAGTCGCATTTGAGATTATGAAAGCAATCAGGGAATATGATTCTATGAACCAGTCAGAACGGAGCGCGTAATGGTTATCATAACTGAAAGGGCGGAGAGATGAATAGACCAGAAATGCTAAAAATGTTTATTAGCGAGGACGATCTGCGCCCCGCGATGATGAATCCGTGGACGTGGGAAGGACAGACGGGTGCGACGAACGGACACATTATGATATTGTTGCCGGGAGTAGATGCCGAGTATAAACCGTGCGAACTCGGAATTAGATCTGTGTTGACGCCCGAAGTGGAGGGGATTGAATCAATCGACGTGAAATCTCTCTGCGCCGCGATGGAGCGAATACCGAAAGTCGAGAGGCTTGATCCAAGGGAAGTCGAGTGCGAAACGTGCGACGGCGAAGGGGAATACAAATGCTTTGTATGCGGCTCAGAGGCGCATTGTGATGATTGCGACGGTAAAGGCAAAGTCACAAAGAATGTCAAGCCGACCGGAATCTTTATTCCTGACGATAACGCGAAGATAATTATTGACAAGGTTCCCTTTTCTGTTCGATACCTGAAAAAGATTCTCGTTGTGGCGCAGGAACTCAATGTGGCTGAAATCAATCACAAGACCGGGCCGGAACCCGCGCGCGGTCATTGGTTCATGGTGGGCGAAGCGCGCGTCCTTCTGATGCCAATGCGTCTTGATCCAGAGGCAGACGAACATATTGTCACCTATCGCAAACTCAAAGTATCAGCGTAGCCCACAAGGAGGAACGGAAATGGAATGGCACATTGAAGGATTCACCCGTCACAACTATGACGTTGCGAGAGCGCACGCCAACAAGATGGAAGATACCTGTGCGTTCACAGTTGGTATGCTGATTATGGCCATTGACGCGGCGAACGAACAAATAGCCAAATTCAAGGCCGTTTCTCCCCCCAGTGAAGGGGCGGGGAACGCTGAGAAACTTATCGACGAATTGCTCGCGACGCGCTCTCACGATATTGTTAGTTTTATCGACAAGCAAAAATGGATTAAGGTCGCTTCAAGGTATTTGTCCTCCCCCTCCCCGGTGAGCGAGGAAGGGCTGAGAGAAGCGTTCACTCAGGGATTTTTGGATTGCGAGGTGATGCTTGCGCGGAAGGGAATTGAGGATAGAAACTGGAACGGCGACCTATCTGTAACAAAAACGATGTTCGAGAAATGGCTAAATGATTTTCGTTCCCGTTCACACACATAGGAGGATACAGACAATGGAAGGCCAGAACGTAAGTCTCACAATCAGCAAGGACGTAGTCAATCCAATCGTGGAAGCAAAAATCAAGGAAGCGATCATTCAGGCGCTTGGTGGCTCGGATGCGCTTGTGGCGAAGGTTGTTGATGGCGTCCTGCACCAAAGGGTTGACGCAACCGGAAAGGTGTCAAATTACAGTAGCGACAACAAGTACGACTGGCTTGACATCGTGGTCAGCGCGCAAATCAAAGAAGCGGTAACGAAAGAACTCAAGGAACAAATCTCACAATCCTCGCAAGCGATCAAAGACGAACTTATTAAGGGACTCAAAACAAAACGCGGGGCAAGTATGGTCGCTACGGCACTGCTGGCGGGACTGGAGAAAACCTTTGAGCAAACATGGACATCGCACGTTGATGTTCATATACTGCCGAAATCTTCGTAGCCATCACCAGGTTGCGGTAGCTGTGGCGTGTTCCCAGCAGGGTATGGCGTTCACGTCTTTTCACTCGGTCCCATCGCGAGGAACGGAGAGAACCTGCCAGCACCGCAACTTAATTTTAATCAGGAGGGACAGAGATGAGAACAGTCAAACCAGGGCGTTACACTCATTGGAGAATCTCTATGAGCCAAGTCAAGAAAAAATACCCAGATGCGAGAATTGTTTGGGTGCTTATCGGTTTCACCGTGTGGGCAACAAAGAAGCATTCAGGTTATTGTAGAATATCAAACGGATGCGGATCGAGAGCGGAAGCATGGAGAGATGCGGCAAGATTCCGACATCTATTGGAGGGACCGAGAAAATGAGCGAACCAAAAATTATTTCAATGCCAATCAATGAGGCTGGAGACACCGTAGATGTTTTCCGTGCCGACGATCCCGCCGAAATCTTGAAAGGCCGCAAGGCGGACGCGATGGACAAGCTGGCAGGATTGTCAGACATACACACAATCATCAGCATTGTTCATCTGGACAACGGACAGTTTCAAGTGAGTGGGAACACTAAAATGGAGCAAACGCTTGAAAGTCGCGCCCCCTCTCTCCTTGCCGCCATCGAATCAGTAAAGGAGGGGGAATGAAGGCGAAGCGGTTCAAACTTGTTACCATTTCGGACATCGCGGATTGCGTGAACTATGACAATCTGGATGTGTTCTTAGTTGACCTGCGCTCGTTTTTGAATAGCTATATCGCGTTGGTGCATCTGTCAAGAATCGGCGCGGCCGCAATCAAACAAGACATTGAGGGCAAAAAGAACAGCGAGATCGTGCCGATAAAGAAATTCATCTGGATTGACGATGGAAAGCATAATCACAAGCTGACGGTTGAAATTATTTCCCCCACCCCAAAGAAGGACGTATGAAACGGTTGTATAAATACTATTGCAAGCGATGCGGTAAGACATTCACACGTCCATTCAAAAAGCGTTGGTTTAAGAGTATGTGCGGCGACGAAGCGATTGTCCGAGTGTATTTGGTAATCAAGAAAAAGGAGGACGTATGAGCACATCAATCACCATAGACTTGGAGGTTCAATGCGCCGCGTGCGGAAAAGGTCTGGACGTTGAACTCATAGAGCGACGATCACCCCCTTATGACAACTACATCGACGTGATGCCGTGCCCCGACTGCCTGAAAGAGAAATACAAAGAAGGAAAAGCCGAAGGTCTGGAGGACGTATGAGCGGACTGAAACCGTTGACAGAGCAAACAGGTGAAGAACTGCTTGACCAGTTTCGCAACTTACTGGGGCGAGTGATCTTTGATGCCTCGCTTCAAGGAAAGCTGACCGCCGTTGAAAAAGAGATACTCAAGCGAATGTCTCTTGACATACCGGGGGATGAGTTGAGGAAAGCGTTTGAAGCCGGAGTGCGCGCAAGTGAGCTGGGAATTGACTACGAAAACGGTGCAAGTGTTAATAATGCATTCGATTCGTGGCTCCGTTCTCGCAGAGGTGGAAAGGTATGATACACGCAAGACTAATCTTCGACGCCCCAGACGAGCCATATGTGTGTTTTTTTGAGTCTGGAAGATTCACAACACCCATTCTCATTCTCCCGGTTGAGCAGGTTAAAGAGATTGCCGCAAACATTGACAAAGAACTCAAAGATGTTAAGCGATTGCAGAACGCGAGAATCAAAGCCCGCATAGGAGGTGGAAGATGAAAAAGAAGAAACCGAACCCATACCTTTGTCCGACGTGCCACCAGAATATGGCAGATCCGCCACACAAGGGACTAAACGATAAGAACTGTCCCCAGTGTGGTCAGGGAATGAACTGGCGCAAGGCTCGCATAGGAGGTGTGAAGTGACAATACAGCTTATCATGTTGCGCACGTCGATAGTGTTTTTTGCCGTTAGCGGGATCATCTTCGCAATTCTTGGTGACCAAGACAGATGGTTTCAACGGCTCGCTATTGCCGCCATTTTATTTGGGTTGGACGCTACCAGACATCGACAGGTGAAGCCATGATACTCCACATCGACACCGATAAAACGATTAACGAAGGTTCACAGGAAGCCGAAATCAGGGAGCAAGCCATGACCGACAAGATTGAGCAAGAACTGGATGCACTCCCAATGAAGGACGGAATCCCGGTTGTGGTCCAGGAGCGGGAATATCTTGTATCTGCCCTTCTCTCCGCCCGCCGAGAGGTGGAAGAGTTGAAACTCGAAAACAAAATACTGAGCGGCAATCGTCAGGCCGATGCAGCGGACATTGAACGCCTTGAGCGAGAGAACGCAGAGAAGCAAAATGCAATCCTAACGAGCAAACTCTTGCGGACGATCCATGTTGAAGGGAAGGGGCTTGCCAATGTTTATGTCGATGCCGCGGATTATACTACTCTTGAGCGAGAGAACGCAGAACTCAAGGCCGACAAGTCACTCCTTGAAACCGAACTGACGCGTCAGATAGACAGCTACCGGGCAGAGGTTGCCGACCGCGAAAACGAACTGATGAAGGCCGGGACTGCCTATGACAACGCACAGGCAACGATCAATGAACTCAAGGCAGAGGTGGAGAGGCTGACAAAGGAGGGGGTCGATCTTCACAATGAAGCCGAGGATGCAGACATGACGCTTGCCACAATCGCTGACAAGCTCGGAATCACGGGCGGTATCGACGATTATCTATCAGTAATCGGCAATGCGATCGCAGAACTCAAGACAGAAATGAATCGCCTTGCCGTCCTCACCGAATCCCAGGAGCAAGCCCAGACCGTTATCATTGGTGAATCTGAGGACGTGAAATTGACAAACGAGCAACAGTATTCCCGCGTCTTGGAACTGGAGAAGGCGGTAGGGGATATTGCAAAACTGGATTATAGTCGTGCTGCCGCCCTTGATGCTGTAAATATTGCGAAGTCCGTCCTCACCTGTAAAGAGGACAAGGCATGATCACCCCTTACTACCAAGAGGACGGAAAATGAAGATCACAAAGGTTAGAGACATCCTCAATCGCGCTGAAAATCACGAAGCGGGCACATTCACTCATCAACTTCTTTGCGAGCTTTGCAACGCGTTATTGGAACACCCAGACATAGACAAGACGTACGAAATCCGGGTGAACCAAAGGACAGACGAAGAAATCGACGCGCTGTTCGATGAATGTGTTGACGGTCAGCAAGACCGATTCATTGGGAAGACATACGAGGCGGGAATCGCAGCCTGTCTCTTGTGGCTATTCGAGAAGGACGTAAGGAACCCACTGGAGATCGACGGATATTTCACCGATCTGCCAACCCCAGAAGAAGCGGTGCGTAAGCTACGCGAAACCAGGAAAGGGTAAAGAAAATGCATGCAATCGAAACACTTGAGTTCGCGGAAAAGAATCTGATAAAAACGCTTTCCTTTCTGGGCGATCCCAACGCAGAAGAGGAACGCTACCGAGAAACAACCATTAGAAATATCAAGATGGCTCAAGATCAACTTGAAGAAGTGCGTTGGGGATTGGCGGTGCTCAAAGCCGCGATGGGGCGGGCGGGAGAAACGATAACATTACCGAAGGAGGGCTGAATAACGGTGCGACACCTACAAGACACTAAACCACAGATGACGGCAAAGCAACTACGATTTGAGCTTCGCAAAGCCCTTAATTTGGCAATTCGCGATGGAGTTAGGCAACGCCGCGAGGCCGCAAAGAGGAAGGATGTGGTTAGGGCGTTGACGACGCAGAGTTATATCAACGGATTATTGGTTGCGAAAGAGATACTGCGGGCTGTGGGTGAACGCATTTAATCAGGAGGATTTATGGCAAAGGCGAAAAGGGGCTACGTAGTTGCTGGAGACTTGTTGGAAGAAATCAGTCGCCGCACAGAACAGTTAAACGATGACGATTACATTGACTGTCTTGAAGAGATCGAAGAGGCGATAAAGGATCGGATAGAGGCAAAAAAATTGCAACTCACAAGATAGGGGGGGGGGTAATGAAAGAGCTGGCCGAAGAAATGAGAAGTGCGAGTTTACAATGGGGCCAGAGGGAAAACCAGTTGGTCGCGCGAATCGACTTGTTGACCGCGCTTCTGGATTCTTGCTACGACGCCATTTGCAACGCCGTGTATGACGAGGATGGATTGGACGGGGCAAAAGGCGTGGAGCTGCTGGAGAAGATCAAGGAGACAATCGGGATGGTTGGGAATGTCAGAAGTTGGGAACCGGAACACAACGAACGAAAAAGTCAATTCTGTGCTGCTGATAATGACTTGAAACGGTTTAAATCTGAATTTATTGGTGAATGGCCAAAAGATTTCCCCACGGTAGACGGAGAAATCTTTTGAATCGCGAACAACGCAACCGTTTAAGGCAAATGGAGTTATTTTCCTATCCCAAAGAGGGAGAGAAGAAATGAGGAAGGTATTACTTGTCGTTGTGCTTGGCTTGCTCAACGTATTCCTCTATGGTGACGGGCCGGGGCTGTATTTTCGCGTTCCGCCGGATTTGTTCTTGGCAATCTTACACTTTCTAGCCCCCGGTTGCATTGTTTTGGGAGTGGCGGCGATCATTCACGAACTAAAGGAGAGAGCGGTATGAGTAGTTTATTCAATAAGCTATTGGTTAATCCACGTCGGGGCGGGAAGTACACACGTGGCGCGTGGTTCACGTTGATACTCACAACGAAGTGCAATCTTCACTGTGGATATTGCCCCATGTTTACAGAGGGTAAGGTGCAGAAGTATGAGGAATGCACCGCCGAGGAATGGGTTGAGTTTCTAGGGACCGAATACCCTGAGTGGATCTCCTATGTCTGTATTTCCGGGGGTGAGCCATCGTTCCATCTCGGTATGCACAAGATAGTTAATTACCTGACAGATAGGGGAACGGATGTGAGGATCTATTCCAACCTCAAGAACGTCTCTGAGATAATCCGGTGTAAGCCGTCCAAGAGATTCAACGTATGGGCTACATTCCATCACACGGACATTAAGGATGAGTTTGTGAGGCACGTACAGGATATCAGGCTCAAGCATATCAACATATCGGTGAATGAGATTGAATCCCCAATGATACTCCCTGAGTCGATTTACAAGGGGAAGTATAGCGCAGAAGATATACGGGCGTTCAATACTCTGCACTTTGCGCCGGATAGTCCGCGGACGAGGGAGCTGTATATCGGTTGCACCCCGGTATATCACGAGAGGATGGGCGGGACGATTGTTAATCATTGCCCGCCACTGCAACAAGTACCGAAGGTGGCTGAATGACCATCGGTAAAGTCAAGTTCGTTTTTGAACGCTGGAAGAACTACGCCGCCGGGATGAACTTCCTGATGATCGTCTACTTGTTTGTCCGGGACTCTGGCATATCTTGGTGGTGGGTCGTAGCTGGGTTTGCGTTCTCAGTTGTGTTTATGTGGATTGACCTGAGATACATCGCGCCAAGCGAGTATGACTATTCCAGCACAATCAACCCGCAATGGCGTCAGTTAATGAGGAATACTAAGAAATGACCTTTCTCATTCTCCCGATTCATAACGAGAACGTGAGTGAGTTCATCAAGTGCCTACGCGCCCAGACCGTCAAGCCGTGGATGATAGTCTGGGTGGATAGCGGGACGAAGGACTGCGGGACTTGCGAGGCTACGGCTCCGGGCTGTTACTATGAGTGCATCCGCGTATCAAGCGGGAACTATTGGGCGGGGTCACTCCAGGCGGGACAGAGGTATATTGCGAGACTAGCTAGGCCGGGGGACATCGTGGGAGTGATGAACAACGATACGACCTTTGGCCCGGACTTCATTGAGACGGCCGTCAAGCATTGCAAGCCGGGGCGGATAGTTCACTGGGCGGGAGATGGTAAGCGAGTCTTGTGGGAGTGGATATTCACGCGTCAGTTTGGGGCAATCTCAACGGTCAATTCCCTCATCCCCAATGCGCTGTCCAATCGTGCCGTGTTTATGATGTGGTCAGATTTTGAGAGAGTCAAGTTTCACAAGTGGCTCTTGCCTCATTATTGTTCAGATTACGCGTGGACGTGCAAGGCACTCAAGAGGCTAGAGCCATTCGCACCGTTTGACCTTGAGTTGACCGTGGACGAGACGCGGACGGGCATCACAGAGCCAGAGACAATCCGGGAACTGTTCAGTATCAAGTGTGTGCATAATCCAATTTACTATTCAGTGTACGTATTGATGTGTGCGCCGCTTTTGTGGAAGATCCCAAACCTAGTGAGGGTATGGGGGTATGCGATGGTCAGGATGTGGAGGATAATCAGGAAGGGGAAATAAAATGGGTATGGGCATTTGCCTTGCCGCGGTTCTGGTAACGGTGTTTCTTTTGGTAATTTTAGAAGAAAACCAAGGTGGGCGCAAGAAATGAAACTAGCCCTCATCGCCAATCAGCCCTATCCCTACAGGCTAGACACCTATGACCTATTGGCCTCTAAGTTAGGTCAAGGGAATTTCCTTGTGATATATTCCACGCGCCGCGAGGAAAATAGACCGTGGCACTCCACGGATTTCGGGCACAATTCTATCTTCCTCAAAAGGCATATCGTGAAGTATGGTGATGAGGGATTCCGCCATGTCAATCCTGACATATTCAGACAGGCGGGACTATTCAACCCTGATGTGGTGATGATCTACGGTGATGGGTTCACGGGTCAAGCTGCTTACTTGTGGGCGAAGATGCACGGGCGGAGGGTCATACTATGGTCTGACTCCTGGAAGTTGTGGGAAGATCATTACACACCCCGTCAGCGATGGCTCAAGGGTCTAATGGCTAGACACGCGGACGCGGTGATAGTAGCTGGTGAGAAGGGGCGAAGTCTGTATCGGGAGTACGGGGCAGATCCCGTTGTAAGCCATATCCCGATTGACACGCATAGATTCTATCCGCTAGAGATAACGCCGAAACTCTATGACGTTATTTATGTGGCTCAATTTGTTGACCGGAAAATGCCCCTATTCGTAGCGGAAGTCTTGAACCGTCTTTCCATCGTTAGGCACACCTCAGCCTTAATCATTGGGGATGGTCCGCTATACCCTGAGTTCAAAAGGTTGGTCAATTCTGAGGTAAGTCTGAGGGTGGTCCACAAGGTTGACTACGACCAAATGCCATATTTCTACCGTCTCTCACAGATCCTGTTAATGCCGACGCGGTGTGAGCTATGGGGCCAAGTTGCAGGCGAGGCCCTGGCCTCTGGCGTCCCGGTCATAACGTGCGAAAACGCGGCGTGTGCGAATGAGATGGTGTGGCACAGGTTAAATGGCTATGTCCTGCCTTTGGACGCGGAGAGGTGGGCAACGAAGGTACACGAGATGCTTATGAGTGACATGGGTAAGCTCAGTAGCAACGCGGTAGAGACGGCAGGGTTATTCACCTTAGAGAAGTCAGTACACGCGATAATGAGGGCACTCAATGGATGAGGAAAGCGTAATGTTGGTGGTCGTATTCGTGGTGATGCTATCGCCCGTTTGGGTTCCACTTATTCGGTTCATACTCAAAGCGCGCCGTCATTGACAGCGCGCCTTCAGTACAATTCGTGCCCACTATTTCTTTTCATTCCGCTCAACCCAGTCCGTTATAGCTATTTCTGCGGCATGGGTCATGTCCTTGATCGCTGGCTTATTCGCTCTCACTGTGCCCTTGAGCCTGTCAATCAATGGCCGGGGCAGGCGGAAAGACACGACAACGGTATTAGCTTTCATTCGCATGGTCATTCCCTTTCTAGTTTACTCAGGCAAGCATCGCGCTGACGGCGTCTCGAATCGCTTTCGAAAACTCCGGTGCTGTCTCGCCGTGTACTCGGATCGTGACGCGCTTATTCTCACCGCTTGGGCGATGGTTGTTTTCGCAGATGGTGAGATACTTCGTTCCATTGTGCTCCCTGATCTTTTTTCGGGCGGAGACGGGGGAAGGGCTATACACAGACTGCAATGCCGCGTGTGTAGTAGGATTCAAGTTTACCGTCTTTAGGTATATCTGACTTGCGGACGATATACAGCGCACACCCCCGTGGGTCTGACTGATTATACGCCACGAATTTGGGATGTTTTGCCATGATCTTGGCAAGGCGTGCAAGTGCTCCGGTTTCCCTGTCTGCGGTCGGCCAGCGGTTATAATCGCCAGTGCCGTTGACGTAAGCCATTGAAACGGCATACGCTTTGCCCGTTGTCTCATCTCGCTCAATTTCCCCGTTGCACTCGTGTTCTGCCCATCTATGCAGGGTCATTTCGATACGTCTCAGGGCTTGTGCCTCTGAATAGCTAAAACCAGCCCGTGAAAGGCCGTCAAACAATTGGGACATTCGTTCTATTTTCGTCATGATCTTTTCGCCGACTTTAGAGAGCTGGCCCCGCTCTGATAGTGAGGTATTTCGTTGACTAGATATGGTATTGCATTATCTGTGCCACAGAGAGAGCACGGGCAAATCATTAGCCTTTGAAAATATTACCGAGTAGCGACGTGCATCACAGTGAGAAGTATTAACGAAACGCGTACCGATATGAGAATGATTATGTAAACTTGATTGATTCTCGAATGAATATAGCCCTCATATTCTGACCTGAACAGAATGAAAGATTTACAAAATAGTTCTTGACAAACGCCATTTCGCACGCTATCTTAATACTAGCGGCATAAAGATCAACTGGCCGGTGAAGTGCTCTGAGCTAACCGGCACAGTCGCAAAAGTTTACCTTGCTTGAATAGGGATGGGACAGTAACGGACGCCCTCTACATCACACTAGCTCATATTTACGGCCTCGCCATAGGTGTATACTTAGGGCTAGGCATCAGCGCGTACAACAGAGCTAAGAGAGACGCGGAGCAACCCACCGAGCAACCCACTGAGCAAGACCCCCGAAACCAGCACACAGTAACTCTTTACAGAATAGGCGTGAATTGAGCCAACCGGCAAACATAGAGCAAACCCCGTCAACTAATCAGCAGCCAATCGCGGCGAGAACACAAACCAACCCTAATAGTCTGGCTAACCTGATTAAAGGGACCGAGGGAATCATCGAGGAACAGGCTAAACACAAAGATATTTTCCTCGCTATCCTTCCCGATCATTGGCCCAACATTGCAAAGGCGGCTAAACAAATTGGTATAGATCGTAGGACTGCCTTTTATTGGCGTACCAAAGACCCAACATTCGCTGACAAATGGGATGAGATCGAGCAAGCTAAGATTGATGAGCTGGAGAAGCACATCGTCGCTTTTTCGCTAGAGAGGGGTGGGGCTGGGTATATATTTCCCATCCTAAAGGCTTACAGGCGTGAGAAATGGGGCGATCAGTTAACGCACGGAGGCACCATCACCCAAGTGAGCCTGGTATCAGGGGTTAGGCGGGACTTGTCAAAGGATGAGTTGAGCCAGGTAGAGGTAGCACAGGACGGTATCAGGGCTGCCACATACGAGGATGTATGACAAGATGCTAGCAATGGTTATAAGTGATGTTATGTAAGCCAGCATAATGTCAGTAAGTCATAGTCGGGGCGAGGGTTAGACCGGACAGGACCGGGGCAAGACGGGGGTAGGAGGGGTTGACATAGGGGGTGGCGGGTGTCGTATGTGACTCCCATCCCCGCACTACCGGGCAGGATGGGAGTGATTTTGTCTTGGCGTGGTGGGGAAATGGCACGTTGAAATCGCCAATATTTTTGAAAAGTGTAGGGTGTGAAATTCGTGAAAAGGCCAATGAAGTCTCCGAAAAAGGCGGGAAAACACTTTTCAGATTTATGGAGCAAGGAAGTCTTGAGTGGTGAGGAATACGGTGAGTTGGTATGTCGGGCGTATGTCCAGATTGCGCCGAGGTTGACGAGGAAGTGGGCTGAGGGGGTTTTGGGTCGGAAGTCGAGTCAGATTTCGAGGGACTTAGCGCGGTTATATATAGCGATGAATCCGGAAGTTAACAATGTTCAGGCAGGAGGGTAAGATGAAGCGATTCTGGTTTTTGGTGATGGTAATGGTTCCGGTGTTGGGATGGAGCCAGGTAAAGCCGATAGCGGCGGCGTTCACGAAAGTAGGGAGTGCGACGACGGCGTGGGTAGCGGTGCCGTTACGGGACAGGTCGGAGAAGGATTACACGATTTATAATCGTGACGTAGCGACCGACACGTTGATCGTGGCTTTGAACAAGGCGGATACGCTGGCTGCATCGAGGAATGGGGGCAAGTGTTTGTTCATCTTGGCAGGTGAGGCTCATTATTTACCGAGGTTAGCGAGGGACACGATATGGGTGATTGGGAGCGGCACAACGCCATATACCATAACTGGAGTTTTACGATAAGGAGGATGAGATGAAACGGTTACTTGTATTACTGATGGTATTTGGCTTTGGGGTGGCGGAGGCGCAGTTGATACCGGCGTTCAAGCTGACGCTGGTAGGGACGACCGTGCAGGACTCGCTTGATAAAATGGTGGCCGCGGAGGACACTCTGAACCAGCCGGGGTATGTGAGCCGGACGGCTTTTGCTGCGGACACGACTTACAAGAAAAATCAGATTGCAGCCAAGGCTACGCTCGCGCAAGACACCGCCAACGTCAAGCTCAACCGTTCTGAACTCAACGTCACCTTTGGGACGGCGGCGATAACCGTGGATGACAGTATCCAGGTGACGCTCGCGAACTTTACGATTGCCACGGGGATTGTAGTCGCTTCTTATGTCGGGGTGGACGCCAATCAGTACGCGGATACCACGGTATCGGTGAGGAAAAACACGGCGGGTAAATTTACACTCTGCGGGAAGAACGGATCTTCGATACTTTGGTGGGTCCCGAAATTATGAGCCTCATCGACTCAGACCATGTTCAACCGACACATAGACGGTCCAACGTCCATTACTACCAGAAGGCCGACCACGCGGGCCAGCTCAAGCCAGCGATGACGATTTATTTGCACGAACTTGCTAGCGGTAGTCAAGGATCTTGCGGGCATTTTATCAAGGACGCGTTCCCGCACCCAAAGAGTTATGTAAAGTCGTTCGCGTACTGCGCAGAATGTAAAAAGACGGTGGAACTTCTCAGACAATGACGCCGATAATCCTGAAATATAATCCCCAGAGACACCAGACGGAATTTCACCGGAGCGCGGCGAAGTTCCGGGCTTTGTTTGGGGGTTATGGTAATGGGAAAACCACAGCTTTCTGCGCTGAGGGGCATCAGTTGTCACTTGAATATCCCGGTAATTTTGGACTCATCGGGAGAATGACCTATCCGGAGTTAAGAGATTCGACGTGGCACGAATACATCAACTTTCCCGTCATTGTTGAGGGGAAGGAAATGCCGATTAAGGATTCGCCGCTCATTAAGGCCTACAACAAAGCCGAACACAGCCTGGAATACGTCAACGGTTCGCTCGTCGTGGGAAGGGCTTTGGAGGGGTCGTTTGACAAAGTGAAGTCGATGAACCTGGGGTGGTTTGGGATTGACCAGGTAGAGGAATGTCCCGAAGAAATGTGGCTTGGTCTGGTCGGTAGATTGAGGCGCAAGGGCGTTCGCCACACAGCCTTTGGAGTGGGAAATCCTGAAGGGCATAACTGGGTGTGGAAACGCTGGGTGATGGGGCCAGACCAAGACCACTTTATCGTCAACGCACCGTCAGACGCGAACAAATATCTCCCCGCGGGATATGTTGACTCGCTGATAAAACTCTATCCCGAAGAATGGGTCAAGCGTTATGTCTACGGCTCGTTCGATACCTTTGAAGGTCTGGTGTATAAGGAATTTCAGGACAAGGAACCGTTCGTGCTTCCCAACGATACGAAGATCCCCGAACACTGGTACCGCTTTGTGGGGATGGATCACGGGTACAGGAATCCTACCGCGGTATTGTGGTGTGCGGTTGCCCCAACGGGAGAGGTTTACGTCTATGACGAGTTTTTCTCAAGTGGGAAACTCGTAAGTGAGATAGCCCAGATCATCAAGACGAAGGACAAGGATGTTCATTCGCGTCTTGTGCTGATTGACCCCTCTTGCCGGAATCGTAACGGCGTCACGGGCCGGAGTGTGATTGACGAGTTTATGGACTATGGGATAGCCTGTACGCCAGCGAACAATGATGTCAGAGCTGGCATCAACCACGTTCAGGAAATGCTCAAGCTCAAGAACGGACAACCACAGTTGCGGATTTTGCGTAACTGTGTGAACCTGAGAACGGAGTTTCAGACATATCGGTGGAAGGATTTGAAACCGGGCGCGACTCAGAACTCACTGGAGAAACCCGTGAAGAAGGATGATCACGCGATAGACGCTTGCCGGTATTTGCTGAACTATATTTATGACACGCCGAACCTGACGAAGAAGAAAAACAAGTTTGACTACAAGGCGGTCCTTGCCCGGTTCAAAGGGGCAGAAGCGGAACATCACTGGATGGCAGCATAATGGAAAACGAAGCCTTAAAGATTCTTGACGCGTACCATCGCGCGGTTGCGCGTGAACAGGTTGAGCGAGACTTGCGTGAGAAGTTCTATGCGTACTACAACAATCGCGTGGATGACAAGCTCGGTCAGTGGCCCAGTGACGTTCGTTCCAAACTGGAAGCCCAGGGAAAACCCGCGATAAGTTTCAACGAAATCAAGAAGTTCATCAACCTCATCTATGGAATCATTTCCCAGATGAGGGTTGACCAGAAAGCCTTTCCGAGAGACGATGCGGCTGATTCCCTCGTAGCTGAGACGATTACCGACCTGATAAAGTACGTCAAGGACATCAATAAGGGAAATACGAAGGCACTCAAAGCGTTCAAGGACTGTCTTATCGGGGCGTTGGGATTCCAGAAGGTCGAGTGGTCAGACGAACTGGATCCGTTGGGCGAAATCACCATCAAGGACTTGGACCCCGCCTCCGTGTATGTCGTTGGTAAAGGACGGGAATACGACCTCTCCGACCGGAAGGCGATTATCGAAGTTCTTCCAATGGACAAAGAGGAAATCCAAGCCCGTTGGCCCGACAAGAAAAAGGACGTTGAGGGACTAAAGACCACCGCCGAGGGTGACGATAAGATTCCCGTAGCGGACGACGTTGATTATTCGTTTGGCAAGACGGTATCCCAATCGGACATTTACGATCCGAAGCAGGGCAAGTATCTTGTCTTGAGGCAGCAGAAGTTTATGTGGCGATCGGTGACGTTTGTAGTCCTTCCTGACGGTACGCGTAAGGAAACCGAACTCAAGGGCAAGGAACTCAAAGCCGCGCAGGAGATTTCACTTACTCAGGGCATCGAACTTAAGATCATCAAGAAGCCCATCCGCAAGGTGAGGCTTTCTTACTCCATCGGTCCCGTGATGTTAGAGGACGATTGGAGTCCGTACGCTCACAACAAGTTTGACATCGTTCCAACGATAGCCTTCATTGCGAACAACTTTGAGACGGGTGTTGTCCAGGATCTGATCGACCCGCAGGATGAGAAGAACAAGAGACATTCTCAACTGATTCACATCCTCGGTACCGCAGCGAAGAACTCATACTTTGCCTATGGTGACATTTTCGATGATATAGAGGACGCCCGTAAGCGAATGGGCGGAGTGGGTGAAATCGTTGTAACGAAGAAACCCCCGACACCGGAAAACATCCGCACAATCGACTCCAACCTTGAAGCCGTTCCAGCACTAGCCAACATGGATATGGCCGCGACTCAGGAGATGAAGGAAATCTCCGGTATCAACGATGCGTCGTTTGGGAAAGTCCCGTCAGGCGTTAAGTCCGGGCGTGGAATAGACGCCTTGCAAGCCCCGACTGAGACGGTTATCGGTGAGTTGGTTGAACATTATCTGGAGTCTCACAAACTCGTTGCTCAACTCATCGTAGCCTTGATACAGCAGTTCTATACGTCGGAACGCAAGGTCAGGATATTGGGTGAGTTCCATCCCGGAGTCATTGACGAGAAAACTAAGATGATGATGGGCGCGGGATTGGTCAATGTCGAGGACGGAGCCAAGACCGTGACGGTGAATAAGCCCGGAGAAGATGGCAAGCCCATAAACGATGTCACCGTGGGACGATACGACATTGTTCTGGACAACGTGAGTGGCAATCCAACGACTAGACAGGCCCGGTATATGGACTTGATGAATATGAAGTCTCTCGGCGCGCCGGTGAAGTGGTCAACGATCATAAAGGCGAGTGATTCCCCCGGCAAGATGGAGGCACTCAAAGACACGCTGGAAGTGGAACAAATGGCACAGATGGCTGGCGTCCCTCCGCAGATGGCGGGCGGACCGCCACAGGCCAACGTGAAGAAACCCGGTCCGGGGGATGAAATGCTCAATGTCGGCGGAGTGAGGAACTAATGAAAATCTTGGTGAGTGATGCAAACGGCAAGCCAGTATTTGAGTTCGAGACGAACGACGCTCCTTACCGTTTCACAATGACCACGATTCACGGCAACAAAGAGTACGAGTTGAGATTCGGTCACCCCAGAGAAGAAGGGGTGAAGAACAAGGAAGTCGTTACGGGCGTCCAGTTGCAGGGCGTCGCCAAGTAACCGTCTATTGACATAGGCAGCTAGGTAAATTTAGCAGTAAAACCAAGCGGCTAGTAAGGACAATCTCAGTAAGGGAATCCTGACTAGCCGCTATTTTTTTGTACCCACCCACAAGGAGGATGTATGCCAGAACAACAGCTAGAAGTCACACCGGAGAACCTTGAAGAAGTTGAGAACCAGTTGGCCGGTTTTCAGAAAATTCAAGGTGAACCCCCGAAGGCTGACTCTGAACCCGCACCGGAAACAGTGCAAAGTGCAACTCCGGCAACCCCGCCGAGCCAAGCACCAGCAGAAGATTTCTCGAAGTACTTGGCAGAGACACCGTTCAAGAACATCGACGAAGTCGTTAAGGGGTGGAAAAACGCAGTTGGTGAAATGACGCGCAAGAATCAGAAAGTCAAGCCGTATGAACCAATTCTGAATCAAGCCGACACCGACCCGGAATATGCCCAGTACTTGCAGAAGGCGCACCAGCAGTATCTTGCGTACAAAGCAAACCCGCAAGCATTTCAACCGCAGTCTCAGCCGCAACAGGCTTACGATCTCTATACACCAGAGGGACAGGCTCAGTTTCGGCAGGACATGGCACTACAGACACAGCAACAGGTTGAAATGGTTCGAATGCAGTACCAACAGGAAATTGCGAAGGTGCAAGAACAAGCAAGGTTCGAGAACATGAGGGCGGCGTTTAAGGCGAAGTTTCCAGACGAAGATCCCGACAAGTTACAGGAGTTTTGGCAGGAAGCAGTCAGTCAACTTACGCCTTACGAGATAGCTCTCCGTGTCAGGAACTTTGACAAAGTGCAGACTGACGCGACCAGCAAGGCTAGGCAAGAGGTAAACAAACAACTCGAAACAGCACAGAAAACGAAAACGCCAGCATCATCTCCACCGGCACAAGCCGCGAAAGTTGAGGACATCTTAGCCCACGTAGGAAAATACGGGGCAGAGGCGGCCTTCAAGCGGTTCGGTGAAGGCGAGACGATGAAGGCGATTGAAGATGCTGAAAACACACTATCAACTCGCTAAACACGGAGTGACTTATGGCTTACTACACTTATGGTTACGCTCCGACTACCGCATACAATTCTGTAAAGAAAGTATGGGATACTCTACTCCATGAGCAAACCCAAGCTGGTCTGTTTTTCAAAGACCTCATTGGGAAAGACAAGGGTGGAGAAGGCAGTCTGGACGACCAGATGTCAAACTTCCCGATTGTGGAAAAGACACAGTTGGGCAAAGATTCCGGCGACAGGATCACCATGTCGCTGGTTCGTCAACTCGCAACATCGACGTTCTACAACGAGGGCGTTACGGGCAATACCCAACTCGTTGACTCGGAAACGGCGATGTCATTCTACAACACGCAAGTGTACGTATCTCACTGGCGCGATGCGACCGCAATCCTGGGCAAGCAGACGTTACAGCGTTCGCCTTTCCAGTTGAAGAAGGTCGCAAAGGGCTTGCTTGCGAATGAAATCGCGAAGTTCCTCGACGAAGGTCTGTTTTTCGCCTTCTATTCGGGTTACTCCCCGAACGTCGTTCGTGAGATTGGAACGTCCACCCTGCTCGAAAAACTTCCGCTCAACAACGTCTACGGAAAGAACCGCTCTGCTTACTCAGGGTTGGGGACTGCCGACGTGGTTGACACGGAACTGCTCGAAATCCTCTCTACCGTCGCGATTGAGAACAACATCAATCCGATTAAGTACGAGGGTTCAGAGACACACCTGTTCGTTATCCATCCCCGCGGGTTTAAGACTCTCCGCGCGGACAGTCTCTATCAGGATGCGAACATCCACGCGCTTCCTTCAAACAAAGAGAACCCAATGTTCTCGCGTGCGAAGGGTCGTTGGGGTGGGATCTACGTCACGGAACACAACAGCATCGCAACTGGTGCAAACTACGGATCACTCACCGTTACGTCTGATGCAATTTCCGTCGCGGCCGCAACTGCCCCAACGGACATCGGCAACAACACTGACGTTCGGATGAATCTGCTCATTGGCGCAAACTCGATAGCCCGCGCCGTTGCTCTTCCCGAGTACATGGAAACAAGGAAAGAGGACGATTACGGGAACATCATTGCGTTCGGTGGCGGACTCATCTACGGTGACAGGCGTGCGGATTATCAAATTGATGACGGAACTGGCGCGACGTTTGCCAATCAGTCCTCGATTTGCGTGTACAGTTATTCACCGGCGGTTGCCTCGAATTTCACGGCGATCTGGTCATAATTAGCTGACTGACAGGAGGCTAAAATGCGACTGAGATATACGAGAGACAAGAGGATTAAGGTCAACTGGAGCGATTCACCGGACAAGAACAATCCAGAGTTCACAGTGTTCGAGCCAGATGGCGAAACCAGCGACGAGCGAGGCAAGAGGTTATTGGAAAACCGCGAACACAGGGGATGGTTTATGGAGGTCCCACCGGTAGAGATTACCGTGCCGGAGAAACCGAAAGAGACTTTCCTTTGCGAGACTTGCGGTGAAACCAAGAAATCAAAAGCCGGACTCGCAGCTCATAAACGAAAACACAAGGAGACATCATGAAGAAGATGCTTGCTGTATTCACATTCCTTGCGTTGTCGCTGTTGCTGGTCGGTGAGGCTTATGCACAAGGTACGACCCAATTCAACCGGGCGTGGCTTGTCTATTCAAAAACCGCATACGAGGATTCAACAGCGAACGACACAACGAAGTTTCTCAACCTGTCGGAAATGACGGCTGGGCGAAGAAGCGCACCATTTGATATTTCTTGCTACGGACGTTCCAACGATAGCATACGCGTTCTCGTGTACTATCAGCTTGGTAACACCGAAGCGAATCATCTGGGTGCGTGGACGGCTCTCGACAGCGTTATCCACGTTGACGACGCAGGAGCGGCTACGGACACCACGACAGACGGGGTGAACCATAACGCGCTTGCGTCAACCACGATAAAAGGCGCAGATAAGGTCAGGTTCTACTTTAACTATCTGGGTGCGGATGCGGGGATCAAAAACCCCGCCGAGTCCGGTACAGACGGTACGGCGACCCTGTTCCGGTTCTACGTCGTTATCCGTGAGTTGTATTTCCGGTAACAAGTGGGCGGGGTGCTGCGAAGTGCCCCGCTTATCTAATTTGGAGGCACGATGGCAACAGGGGACCGCACAGACCGAATTGCAGACCGGGTTCAGTTATTGCTCGGCGTGAAGGATTTTAAGCTGGCTGATGTCAACGTCTATGGACAGATAGACGATGCACAGCGACGGCTTTGCGAGGAATTGCTTTGCCTTGAGAAAAGCACAGCAGTCTTGGCTTTCACAAGCGGCGCGGCGTCGGAGCCGTCGGGGTTCTACAAAATTAAACAGTTGGTCTTGGGTACTAGCGCGTCGTGGCAACCCACAGAGGTCAGCGTTGAGGATTACGATGCGATTACCCGTCAGAGTCCGACTACGGGATTCCAAACGGGTGAGTTTTACAAGAGATGGGCCGGGACGTTAACAACCTATCCAGCTCTGTCTGACGGGAATTATACCATGTACTACTATGGTATCCCGACAACGAATGTAACCACAGCGGTTGACCCAGAGACTCCCGCGATTCTGGACAAGTGCATTGAATACCTGGTAGCGACGGAACTCGCGCCTTACGTCGGTAAGCAAGAGTTGACAGCTGGCCTTGGCGTCGCGTACTCACAGGAGTTAGACCGCGTGCGGCACTCTTGGTTTAGAACCAAGCCGTCAGGGTATGGCGTTGTTTATCATGATGTCTAGGAGAAAATGCCCGAACAGTTTATTCAGATTATGCAAGTGAGAATATCAGAAAGGGAAGGTGCGTCATTAGCACTCCAAACTGGGATTCATTAAGTGTCAGTCATTCCAAGAACATTGGCGACCCCGCGGCAACGGCGGCAACCAATGGTAACAAGTGGTCAAGCGCACAACGGGACGCACACCTTAACACCGCGGTAGCCCGTTGGCTTGACAAAATGGTATCTGCCGCGACGAAACTAGAGTCGATCGGCGGCAATGCTTCTCAGTACTGGGATGCCTTGCAAGGGTTTACCAACACAGAAGCGCAAGCCTTAGCCACGAACTTCAAGGCACTCTCGACGTGGAACTCAGGCAACGGGATAGTCAAGATCCTGGATGTTTACGATTCCACCCTGTCCCTACCGTGTAGATATATCCCACAGGACATGTATAACTGGGCGGGAACGGGTGGGAATACGATTATTGCCGCGAGCGCAACAAACCCCCTCTGGTCTGAAATCAACTCAACCCTGTATGTCTTGGGTGCGGGTGCGTCAGACTCCATCACGCTAAGATACATCAAGCGGCACGTCCCGATAACGAACGGTCAGGCCAGCACCGCGGTTGTTTCGGATACCGCCTTTACCGCTACCGGGATGGCAATAACCAATTTCACGGGAACACTTTCTACCCACGTAGGCGGGACATTTGCAGGCACAGACAGCGCGGCCGCTCCGTTCTCGCGGCTTATTGTTGCTTATGTCAGCTCGACAGCCTTCACCATCGCCTCGGCTCTGGCGGCGGACGGTGCAAGCACCAATGGCTACATCATACCTCCTAATGGCTCGGACATCGCGGTAACCTCGACCTACTGGCCTATGATCCTTGACCTTGCCTATGCAGTAGCCAAGATGGAAGAAGGGGAGCCGGACACGATTCAACTCGCGCTTGCAAAAGAAGCGATTGTGGACAAGGAAATCAACGCAGGATTACCGGGAGCGTAAATGCCATACCCGCTATTCAAATTCAGTGATTTCAAGGGCATCTATACAAGGGCGTCAAGGTCTAATCGTCCGTTGGGGACGGTGGATGACAGCCTCAACGTGGTACCGAATACCAAGACGGGCAAGATGTGCCTGAGAACGGGGTACACGGCGGACATTTCCAGCGCGATAACGGACGTAGCGGGAACAACGTTGACGGTGATTCAGAACCAATGGAAAACGCAGACTGAAAATCCGACAACAACCAACATCGACGTTGTGGCGGGGACCACATCGGGCGCGTCGAAGTATGTTTTTCAGAAACCATTTTTCAAACAAAGCGCGACGGCAACAGATTCGTGGGTAGATACGGGAGAATATCTCAATACAACCATCGCGACAGTATCGGGGGACTTCATAACCTATACACTTACGGCGGGAAGCGCAAGTAACGATTACTACAACGGATGGCATATTTACAATGACACCAAGAACGAAGGCGCAACAATTTTAGATTATACGGGTTCATCCAAAACGATTGTGACGGCACAACCCAACGGCGACGGATCACACGGGGATTGGGCGGTAGGCAACGTAGTGTTTCTACTTCGTTATGCCCATGATCGTTGGGATCCGTCTTACGTGGCGGATTTTGACACTCAACCCAACCTCATACAACTGGGGAGTAATTACATTTTTAGCAACAAAAAAGCCAGTGGTAATTACCCGCTTTGGTCCGGGTATATCAATGCGACATTTTTTCCAGATGCGGCAACATCTACGTTTACCTATCAGGGAACATATACCGAAAGTTTGGAAATAGGACAAGTGAATATGGGTGCTGGTGCGATTGCCAATGTTGCAGAGCTTACAGACCCCTTGCCAAGCGGTTTCCGGTATTTCGTTCTTGTCGTTTGTGAATCAATAGACGGATTGCTTTCCGAGCCTGATATTCTCACAGCACCGATATACGATGATGTGTCCACGGACGAACGAATCGACGTTACGTTCAAAATCACGCCGGATTTTGACAAGAGAATAAGGTATGTCAATCTCTTTATGGCGTCAGGGAGTGCGACTGAAACAAGCGTTGATTGGTCGCGGTATTTCTACGTTGATCGTATTGACCTGACAGCAAGCGAGGGGTTTACATGGACGCTTGACGATGCTACGCAAGGAAATTGCTGGATAAAGGCGAAGGCTATCAAGGGAGCGCAATGGGCAAGTCGCGGATCAGACCTTCTCACTTACGTTGGGACAACAATCTATGGTGGAAGTTCAATCGCGTCAACACCGATTTATGCGCTTTCCGCGTTAGTTAGCGGGCGGCTGTTTGTGGCAAAGTACCGCGATCCCATCGCTGCAAAGAATTTTGATAACTCCATCCGATTCTCGACTATCGGTAATGGTGTTTCGCGGTTTAATGTCTTGCCCAATATAGGCGACTTTTCCGAGACCACGCTCGGCTATGGCGACGATTCCAACATCACTCAACTTCTCGGCTACGAGTCCAACCTCGTTGTATTCAAGACCGGCTCAGTCTCATACATCAACATCACGGACGATCCTCTTACGTGGACGCAAGTACCGATACAGAAGTATTCAGGCTGTGATGCGCCGTACTCGGTAGTCACCACTCCCTACGGGATAGTCTGGGCAAACTCCAACGATGACGTATATCTCTGGAATGGGGGGTCGGTGAAGTCACTCGCGAAGAACTGGCTAACGACTTACAGGGCGTTTACCACAACTCCGACCTCTTGGTTAGGATGGTACAACGAGGCGAACAAGTCTTACAACCTCGCTTGTAATATGAGCGACAAGACGGTGTGGTATGAGATGTTCTTCGAGAGGCCCTTGGACGATGCTTTCGTTTGGGTGAGACATCAAGGGGCGGATGCGATTACGTGGGTTCACACACGCTCAGACGGGACGGTCTTTTTCGTCAAGTCCGCGTCAGACGATACATTCTATTTCAACTCAGCAGCCACCGCGGACAACGCAACGACCATCAAGCCATACTTTGACACAGGGGACTACGTGGTGGACGAGGGACAACTTATCAGCCCGAAATCCTGGTATCTGGCTGTCTCTGGTCAGGCTGGTTCTCCCGCGGGGACATTGGATGCGAAACTTTACGTGGACGGCACGGCGGTATCGGTAGGTGGGGCGAATCCCTACCTAGCCTTGACCACGACCAATCCGTTGTTCAAACGTCCCATCCCGTTGATTAACGGTACCCGGGTCAGATTCGAGTTCAACACGAACGCGACAAAGGCCAGTCTAGGGACTGCCTATACAATCGAAGAACTAGGGATTGAATACACCTTGAGGACCAGGAAAGGCGACGCGGCTCTACTCTAATGCCATTATTCCCGGCAAATACTACCCCTGAGACACCGGACGAAATGCGGTTCCTCGTTACGCGTTTGTATGAGAACATCGCAACGCTGGAAAAAGCTATCAGGGAGTTGCAGGCGAAGGAACCGACTTCTACGCCAGTGGCGCAAGGGACGGACGGGAACATAGCCATATTCGGGACCAAGCCGAATTTTCAAGGGCTGGATAGGGGATTATTCCTTGACAACGCGTACAAGGCTCCTACCGCGGCCCCGGCTGGCGGTGGGTTCTTCTATTCGCTCGGCGGCGTCCTTCACTGGTATGGTGTCAACGGTTTAACTCCGATTGGGATATGGACGCGGACGGGAACTAACGTCTATCCGAGAACGATAACCGACACACTTTCCATTGGGACGGCGACGGTAGTTGGGAAGGTGACGGTTGAGGTTGACGGGGGTGTCTCAATAATCTCTAATCGGTCCTATGGTAGTTCTCCAGCGTCCGATTATTATGCGGCAGATGGAACACTCGCGTTACCGTCCGCTATAGCTTCTGGAAGGCAACTCGCGCTTATTCGTGGCTGGGGATGGGATGGTTCCGCTTTCGATTTTAATGTAGCAATAGACATGAGAACTACCGAGTTGTGGTCATCAACCGCGAATGGAACCGACATACGATTCCGAGTTACGCCGAGCGGGTCAACCACGATGGCGGAAATAGCAAGGCTGACCTCAACGGGACTGGCTATTGGGGTTGGAGCGGCGGCATCCGCCAAACTTCACGTCCGCTCTACCACCGTGCAAAAACGGTTAGACTATGACGCTAACAATTATGTTACCGAAACAGTATCAGGGACGGGTGCGACAGCTTTCGCCATCGTCAGCAACAACGGTACACCAAAGTTCTCATTCGATAAGGGTGTGGACGTAACAGGTAATTCCAGTGTAACCGGGACTTTGGATGTAACCAGCACATTCAACAAGGTAAAGATTGCCTACAAAACCGCCGATGAGACAGTCAACAACAGCACGACATATCAGGACGACGATCACTTGACATTGCCCGTTGAAGCGAACTCGGTATATCATTTCTCGCTCAATGTGTTGGGTGTGACAAACAATGCAACGCCGGAAATCAAGTTCCAGTTCACCGCGCCCGCAAGTTCAAACGGGGCGTGTACGTACCTCGTCCCAACGACAAACTCGTCCACGTTTTACAATGGCGTAATCGCCTACGGTGCGGCTCCCATCATAGTTGCTCCGGCAGTTAATTCGTGGGGTGCGATATTCACCACCGTTCCATTAAAAGCGGAGGGCATATTGGTAACGGCTGGAACGGCTGGAAGTTTCACCGTCCAATGGGCGCAACGTGTAGCAAACGCGTCTGACACGAAATGGCTAACAGGTTCTTCTTTGACGTTGATTAAACAATAGGGGCAGGTATGGCATACGCAGGGAGTGATTGGATCTGGGGCGGAGTTCAACCGCAACAAGTGGCTCAGTGGTTGCAACAGCAGGGGATAGACGTTGCTTCCGTGTGGAGTGACCCCGCAAAGAGGAATCCGCTAGTGGAGCGGTATATCCAAGAGATGCAGAACAATAACCCGCAAGGGGGTTCTCCGGTTGCACCACAAGGCGGGGACATTTATGGCGATCCGCGAGAGGACCCGGCGTGGTATGATTTTGAGAAATGGGTGTATCGTTCCGTGCAGCGACAGTTCGGGACCGACGCGGCGCGGGCCAAAACATACCTTGACGATTTGTTCGGTCCCAACCCACAGGGTAACTTGATGCAGTGGTATCAGTCGTGGAAGGAAAACCCGAACTATGATCCCCCCATCGACATAAGAGATCCAGGTAACCCAAAAGGTCCGGGTGATCCCCAACCGGGTGATACTGACACCGCAAGAGAGGAAGCAGAGAAAAACAAGCGAAGGCAGGGATTTGTCCCAAGCAAAACGCCAGCAGATAAGGGTGTGGGTGGTGGAACGTCTCAGGGCGATGATTGGCGCGCTGGTATTCAAGCACAGATTGACGAATACAGACGCAGGCTTGCCGACCCAAGCCAATTCGAGAGCAATCCCGGTCAGGCTTATGAGTTTATGGGCCGTATCAATCAGTTACAGGGCTTGCTCGATCAGGGTGCGACAAGTTCCTATGATACGCCGACACAGTTTGGCACGGGCTATACACCAACTCAGTTTGGGGCGGGCACTGGGACGCAATCCAGCGTGGACCCCAATCGCGATGCAATGATGCAAGTTCTAAAACTCAAGATACAGACCAATTCGGGAACGCCGGAAGAAATAGAGTCATACAAGGCTCGACTTGCCACGCTTGAACAACAGGGACAGTCAGGCTTGAGTTCAACGCCTACGGATTTTACCATCCCAAAGGACTTGAAGGGATTCCAGTACGAAGATCCGACGAAGTATTACGCTCCAGAGGCGACCAACGCCTACTTTGACACAGCGAGGGGAAATCTCTCTGGACAGGCTGGCACAGCCTCTAGCCAAGCAGCGAACAGGGGAGCGGCAATGGCGGCATCACGCGGACTTGTCAATCCTTCCGGGTTCACTTCTGCGGTGGCGTCTCAGGCGTATGCTCCATTCGCTACTCAGATGGGGAACCTTGAAGTTGACAGGGCTAAAACCCTGGCGGACAATCAGCAGAAGTTATTTTCCGCGCTCTTACAGTCTCAGCAGTTGACTCAAGGTGACAAGCAACAGCAAATTAATAATTTTCTCAACCAACAGGGAGCCACAGAATCAACGCGTCAATTTGGGATAGGTCAGGACTTCCAGAACCAACAAGCATCGGAAGCCTCACGTCAATTTGCCGCGAACCAACAAGGACAAGCACAGTCCGCGGCAGAACAAGCGCGTCAGTTCCAACTTAACGCGGCATTCCAGAACCAGCAAAACCTGTTCAATCAGGGACAGCAATATACCGGGATGGGGCAACTATATTCCAATAACAAGCCTAATGAGTTCTGGAACGCTCTAGGCGGATTGTTTGGTGCGGCAAAGTCTGGGGCGTCGTTACTGTTCCCCGGCACGTATGGAGGGAAGTAATATGCCACTCGGAGATTTAATCAACATTGAGCAGATGAAGCAGGGCAATCTTGACCGTTCAAGGGGAGGCGCGCTTGCGAACTTTGACGAGTTGATGAAAACGCTCGCTCAGTATCTGCAAAGGAAACGGGCAGAGGAAGGGTTTCAGGGGATGTTCCCACAACAGGCTAACATTGCTCCCCCGACACAACCGCCTGCGGTAGTTCCCCAACAATCAGGCGGTCCCGCGGTAATGCCACGCGCGGGCACGGCAAGCGTAGCCCCGTCTCAGACGCCCGATCCGGCACTGCTATTGCAGGAGATGGCCGCGGGAAATCCGATGGCAAAGAACTACGTTGAGGGTGCAAGGGCAACCGCCCCAACGACGCAGATGGTCAGTCCCGGTGTGGGCGGGATGCAAGAAGTTCAGAGAAATCCTTTGACGGGCGCGACCACGATGAATGAACGCGTCCCGCCACAGTCAAGGCCGATTGACCCATTGCAACAGGACTTGATTCGTTCACAGATTGAGCGGAACAGGCGCGGACCCGCGGCGTCAGGGCAACAAGTTGATACCATCCCGACTGGAAAGACCAAGACCGAGGGCGGCGTCAGGCTGAAAGAAGTCCAAGACATCAACAAACTTACGCGCCAACCACTTCCCGGCTCGGCTCCAAGATGGGAGCCGTGGACGCAAGAATCGGCCACAACTCAGGCATTGAACGCGGCAGATTTCCGTCCCGACCTTGGGGGGGAATCGTTATTGAAGGCGTTACCTGTTGGAGATAGAGCGTTGGTTGACAGTATCAGGAAGGGCAACGTCGATCCCAACAAAGCCACGTCGATGCGCGGTGCGAACCGGGAACGGATTATGAAACTCGTTACCCGTGTTGACCCGACCTACGATCAGAAATGGATTGACGCAACGAAAGCCTTGATGAAAGACGCGACGGTTGGCAATCTTGCTCGGTCTGCGCGGTCACTCAATATGGTTGTAGGACATATTGAGGACATGAAAGCCGCGGCAGATGAATTGAAGAACAACGCGTGGCAAACAGGAAACACTATCACTAACTACATCAAGGAAAATCTTGGCAATCCGATCGTAACGCGGTTCAATCTTGCCCGTGATGCGGTAAAGTCAGAAATGGCGGCATCATTCAAGGCGGGCGTAGGCACAGCCTCACCAACCGATCAGGAGATTATGGAATGGGGCAAGACGCTGAACTACGGCCTATCTGACGCCCAGTTCAACGCGTGGGTTGACACGGCGGACAAACTTCTTGGCTCGCGTCTTATGGCATTGGAAAGCCAGAAGAACGTACCGGGTATCGCGTGGCCTCCGGGGTTTGACATATTGAGTTCACGGGCGCGAGAGATCCTATCCGCGCGGGGCTTTGACTTCTCGAAATACACAGGCGGCACACAAGGCGGCGGTCAGAAGAAGGTTGTCAATGAGTCTGACTTGGACAAAATGAGCAATGAGGAATTAGAGCGATTCATTCGGGAGCAGTAATGAACGGTCAAGACCCACAAAGAGAACGCTTGCTTTTGCTTGCGAAGGCAAAGATGAAACTCCGCAGTCGGAGTGCGCCCGTCGAGACTGCACCGGAACGCACTATTGGTCAGAACTTTTCAGAGCCGTGGCAAGCAGCGGGCGTAGACATTCAGACCGGACAAGCCAAGATGGACAGGGGAAACCTTGTCGCTGGCGGGGCGCAGAAACTAGCTGGCGCGGCACAGGCGGTTCTTTCTCCACTGTCAGGTATAGATCAATCGCTTAGGCAAGTAGCACAGAAACACGGTGGGTTTGGTACGGACGTTGGAATACCTGCGGTGCTTGATTTACTTGGAGCAATACCGAAAGCCACTGGATATGTTGGTAAGAAATTGGGTCAAGCGGGATTAGGGCTTGTTGGTGGAGCAATAGAGCTTGCTGGTGGTGGGCATAATCTCGGAACCACCCCGGAGAACGCTCAAGACATTCGCGAGCAGGTTCCTAAGTTAACCGAGACGGTAGGTTCTATCGTCGGGCCAGTAATGGCTCCAAAGGCAGTACGGGGAGTGAAGGATGCGGTAGAATATCGGAAACCGTACAAGGCCATTGCCACAGCAGAGAAATCAATCGAAACACTCAAGCAGAAACTTCCCCCAACAAAGAGTGAGACAAACTATACCGATAATATGCGGCGGGCGGCGGAATACCTTGCTCCCGAACTGAAAGAGAATCCCCTTAACTCAGCCGGTGCAGTTAGACAGATGGCAGATGTTACAGCTCAGACGCGAGCTAAGATGTTTGACGATTACCTAGCCCCGATTACTGAGCGCATAGGTGACGTTCCTGTTGCTAAAATGTCAGCAAGGCGAGCGATTAGAGGCGCAATCACCGAAACGATGCGTCAGCACGATCCCGCTACAGTTCGCGCTCTTGAACAGTTTGCTGAGACATTCAATAAACAGGACACATTTAAGGGCGTACTCGAAACCATTAAGGAATTTAACGCAGAGGCACAATCATTCTACAAGGCGTCGCCTGATGCCCAATATCAAATTATGTCAGACCCCGTAAGGCGGTCAATGATAGGCGCGAAGATTGTAGCCGCGGACGCGTTGCGAGATGTGATGTTCGACACGGCAGAACGGTTTGGCGAAAAGGGGATGAAAGAACTTCGCAAGGACTACGGTGCTTTGCGGTTCGCTGAGAACGTCTTTACCCGCAACATAACAAGGTCGGAAAAGGTAGGTGGTGCTACGGGTGCGGGTGGAAGAACCCCGCTAGGGTTAACGCTGGCAACTGAGGCGTTGTTGATGGGATTGCACTACGCACCCGCAACAACTATACCCGCAGGAATTGTTGGATTTGGTAAGAAGTATGCCAACTACCGTAACAAGACCAATCCATCGGTTGCACGGGCAATGAATAAACTGGGCAAGACCGGTATTGAGCCACCGTTGCCACAGACACCCGATCCCCGACTTCAGGCGCAACAACGAGTAGCGACGGCCCTTGCCCCATCACAGAATTATTCACCTACGCCACCTCCGCCTAGATTGATGCTTCCCCAACAAGCAGGTGGTCCGTTTGAGATGGGTAGAATTGGTAGCACTCAACCACAAGGGCCAATGAGCGTTCAATCGGGCGGATTACCGCCAGGAGTGCCGACACAGGTTCCAACGCTGACACCGGCGGATATCGCGGCGTTACAACAACTGCTTTTGAGTTTACAGCGCAGACCTTAGTTCTTCGTCGCGGTCATCGCGTAGTGGGTGAACGCGAAATAGTCCTTTGGCCTGACGGATAGCGTCCCGTCGATACGGTTGTAAAGGAATGTGGTTGTCCCCTCAAAGGCCAACCGAGACTCGGCTGAGGTTCCGGTGAGTTTGAGTTTGAATGTGGTGGGATCAACCGTGCCGTATAGTTCCCACGTCCCGGTCGAGAAGGTGAGTCTAAATTGGATGTTCTGTTCTTGCTGGATAACAATGAGGGGCGGTTGAGAGGAATAGCCCGTAGCGGTGATAGACGAGTTCCACGTCCCGCTCAGGCTTGGCGGATCGGGTTCAGTAGGCTTGTCACACGCAGAGAACAGGACAAGGAACGCAATGAGAAGTGGTTTCATAGCGGCCTCCAATCGTAGTAGTGGAAACTAACGACTGTCTCAATCAGAGTCAAGTTAATTTTGCAGTAGCCATACAGTAGGAGAGAGCGGACATGGCAGACGAGAGCGGTAAAAAACAGAGCGTATTCAACGGGTGGGTCAGGCAGGTACTCACCGCGGTCATTACGGCTAGCTTGTTGGCTATTCCCGCCTTGTTCTTTATGTATGCCGATGTGGACAGCCTCAAGACTCAGGCAAAGGAACTTATGGCCGAGCAAAAGGTACACACCGTTGCCATAGCCAAGTCCGACGAGAAGTTTGACGCAATCAGGGAATTGCTCAGAGAGATAAGGGACGAACAGAAGGAAATCCGCAAGGAGTTAAGCAAGAAAAAGGACAAATAACAAGGAGGGCATCATGTCTAGCTTTCTCAAGCTCAATCTTCAAGACCTACTCAAGGGGTTCATCGTCGCGGCACTCGCGGCCATTGGCACGGCACTCATTCCGTTGTTGGACGCTGGAACACTTCCGACACTGGCACAGCTCGGCGCAGCCGGAGCCACAGGACTAGCGGCTGGACTCGCGTACCTTGCCAAGAACCTGTTTACCAATTCTGACGGCGAGGTTGCCAAGACTGAACCGAAGTGACCCGCATCATTCGCAACGTCTGTCTGTTCCTTCTCTCTGCGGTCCTCTTTGGACTGCTAGAAGGAGGGGGACACGTTACCTTTGGCCCGCCAACGCTGTTTGGCCTCCTAGTTGCCAACTGGCATCTGCCAATGGCGGGCTTGATGCTGATACTCGCGTACGGTTTAGACAGATTCCAGGACATTCCATTGTGGGTAATCCTTGAAGATATCGCGTACTGGATCTTCTCAGGGAACGCGCTCGCAACGTCAAGCTGGATTTCCATGTCGCTAGGTGGATTTCATTTGTTCGGTGAGTACCTACCGTGGACGTACGTTCTCTTGCTCGCGCTCTGGGGTGTGTTCGTTTTCGTCAAGCGCAGATTTTTCCTTCACAGTCTATCACAATAACCGGAGGCGTATGAACACCGGAGGTATCTTTGAGATACACCGTTATCCCATTAGATACAAGAAGCAAGGTGAACCCCTTTATCTTATTCCCTTCGGCGACATTCACCGTTCGAGTCCCCTGTGCCACGTTGAGAAGTGGAAGGAGTTCCTTGAATGGGCGAAACACAAGCCCCGTTGTTACTTCCTCGGAATGGGCGACTATGACGACCTCATAAGTGGTTCTGAGCGCAAGATCCTCAACAACGACAACCTCCACGATTCAACGGGAGAAACCCTGGAACAGTTCTACCGCAGTCAGACGGAGAGGCTTGCGAAAGAGCTAGGGTTTATGCGCGGGCATCTCGTCGGACTGATTGAAGGGAATCACTTTGTCAAGTTCGAGGACGGGACAACCTCAACCCAGTATTTGTGCCGATTGTTGGGCTGTAAATATCTTGGTTGCACCGCATTCATTCGCCTAGTCCTTTCTCCCGATACCAAGCGGAACGATGGTCGTTCTATTGACATTTGGGCGTATCACGGCAAGGGGGCGGCGAGACTCGTAGGGGGAAGCCTGAACACGGTCCAGCAGATGTGCGAACAAGCCGAGTCAGACGTGTATTTGATGGGGCACGATCATAAAAAGTCCATAGCGACCATTACACGCCTGAAACTGAACGGCGGCGGTTATAAGACTATTAGACTGTCTCATAGAAAGTGCTTACTAGCCCGTACCGGCTCGTTCCTCAAGGGCTATGTTCCCGGCAAGCGATCGTACGTGGTGGATAGGAACCTCAACCCAACGGACCTGGGTGTAGTCAAGATTGAGATAACCCCGAAGAGACACTCGGAGAACGGGGACGATTTCACCGAGATAGACCTGCACGGAAGTGTGTGACCGGAGCGAAAAAGCAACGTATGGCTACTTTAGTATATGATGCAGATTTAACCTGTGAGTGCAAATTTACATAGGAGAGATTTTTGCTCAGCGCGCTTAGTGAAAATACTCATAATAGGATGCCATGCCCCGACAATGAATTTAGCGAACATTGCACGGGTGATATGCCAACGATGGACAGCGCGTATCATTATTGGATGCAACCCCAGTACGACACCCAACGGAAGGAATGGTTGCGGCGTCTCGCGGCCAGTCAACCGTCAGATGGGCGACCTGCGGCGGGATAACTGCATGAGTGTTCATGAGCGCTCATTGCCGCCGATGGTACGCTCTTTGACGCCGCAATCTTTTTTGACTCTACCGGAAATCCCGGACAGTTGCAAAAAATGCAACGGCCAGTGTCGGCCTCGGCGTCAGTTAATAGCTGAAATGACGGCACAAGCCGGTAGTCCGGAGATCCCGGACAACTTGAAATCACAGATTGAGACTTCAAACGTCCGATTGTGAGATTGAGAGAAGCAAATTCGGACATTATCCGGACAAGAATCTGGACAAAGTGTCCAAATTCACGCATAACGGTACGTGATTCAGACGTATTCAGCCAGTTGTAGGGAGTGGATCAAAATGACTGTAGGTAAGAAGAACTCGCAGAAGAAACGAGCCAAGTGCTCCGAGTGTTCCAAGTTCGCGATCGGAGCGTGGACGATTGACCCGGACATTCCGGGCGTGAAGTTCTGCAAAAAAGACTGTGAGAAGGCTTACATCAAGCTCTTGGTGGCCTTAATCGAGCGGGACTTTCACCCAGTAATACCGCCGGGACTATCCAAGAAACCACCCAAGAAACGACGGACCTAAAACAATGGGGTAAGATGAATACGCGAACAGGATTGGCGTTAGCTGGTATGCTTGGCAGGGATGCGCTTCTGGCCGAGAAAGAACGCATTTGGCGTGAAAAGATGGCACGCAAGCGGAAAATCAAATCTTCTGCACCCAACCCAAAGCCGTCGAAGAAATAGGTTCACCGAGCCATTAATAGGCTCATTAAACAAGGGTGTGACCTTATTCGGGGGACACAAAAACAAGGATGTATCCTTATGAAAAGGACAGTAACCCGACTTCTGCACAATAACACAGGCAATGTTACCAAGGAGGACGAAATGGCACAGTTAAGCTCGCATCAATTCAAGCAAGTGTACGAATGGCTCGGCATTAATCTGAATAAGCTCGGTTGCGTGATGCTTGACCTTGAGCCATTGCCGAACATGTACACCATCGAGGCGGACGGTGCGGGTGTCGCGCTGTATTACGCCAAGAACAAAGAACGGTTTTGGATCGACGGATGGGTTGTCGGGAAGGTCGCACACATCACGCTGCTCTACGGTCTTTTGGAAGAGGGGAAGAACTACGCCTCGCACATAGGGAAGGTGCTGGAAGGGTGGGAACTCAACGAAGTAGAAATCGCGGACATCGGGTACTTCGATAGCCCCTATCCCGACGAACCATATTGGTGCATCGTGGCGCACATCAAAGTCAACAACGACCTTCTTGCGGGACATCATCGGCTTGAGTTCCTACCGCACGTCAACACCTTCTCGTCATACAAGCCGCACATGACGATCTGCTATCTCGACAAAGCGCAAGGTGAGGCATACCGAGATAGAATGATTGCCGAGTTCAAGAACCTGTGGATTGGGAAATCGCTCAAGGTAAGGGGAACCAATCTCGGCGGCAATAAATAATATCATCGGCACATTAGCGATAAAGTGCCAAAGGGAGTATGGCTAACCTACGATCATTGAGGGTAACCTTTTTCGGCTATTCCGAGCCAGAGCGCAAGGCTATACTAGACTTTCATTTCAAGGCTGAATCTTGCGGGTACCCTACATTCAAGACGGGGTTATGGCTGAAACAGAAGATGGGGAAGTCATTGGGGGAGGAAACAGAAGATGAGACTAAGCGAACACTTCGACCTAAGCGAGTTCACCATGTCAGAGGAAGCGGTGAGGAAGGGGATAGACAACACCCCGTCGGACGAGACAAGGGGCAAGCTGGTGATGCTCTGCCTGAAAGTCCTTGAGCCAATCCGCGAGCTGGTGGAAGTCTCGTTAATCATCACAAGCGGCTACCGTAGCCCCGAAGTCAATAAGATGATAGGCGGGAGCGAGTCTAGTCAGCATTGCAAGGGAGAGGCGGCGGACTTCCATTGTACGCGTCTCACGGTACAAGACCTGTTCGACCTCGTACGCGCGAGCAACATTCCCTACGATCAACTCATTCAGGAATTTAACCGTTGGGTTCACATATCGTATCGTCCAAATCCGAGACGGCAAGCGATGTACGCCGACAAGAAGGAAGGGAAAACAGTATATGAGCCAGCCTAGAGACGAACCGGACGCCAAGACACTCGGCTTTGACATTACCGACCTTGACGCCAAACTAGACAAGGAACAACCACCGACCGTTGAGGCAATCACGGTGCATCCCGAACCCGATCCGATTAAGGGGGTTGACTCCAGACTCAACGGTGAGACGATGAACTCAAGTACCAAGCTCATCGAGGACTTGTGGCTCTGGTTCCGCAACAGGCTGAAGAAAGTCAGTTTAGAGGGGGGTAATCTGATACCATCCATCTCTAGTTTGTTCAACGTAGGGGTGTTCCTGACGCAATTTTGGATCCCAATTCTGGCCATTGTCCTGATTGTGGCGGGACTGCTCATATTCAAGGTAATCTAAGGAGTCCCAATGTTCGACATTACCAAACTCATCTATCTCATTGTAATCCTGACAGACTCGCCGCCTGAGATGATTATAGAGTGACTACGCTCGTTTCTGGAGTGGGAGTATCACGGCGCAATGTCTCTCTTTCATTGAGGCGACCAAGTAAGACAAGACTCTCCACGGATAGGACCGCAGAACAACAACATCGAACCGGCTCACTTGATACTGCAAGGCAAGCACTCTATTATTAAGACGTTCATTTCTGAACGCGAGATACAACCGGGCTATCAATTCAAGCCCGATTTGAGGCTCAAGCCTTTTCAGCACTCTGTCGGCTGGTTCGTCTGCCCGGAAGGTATCTGAGGGCTTCTCTATCTGCTTCATCGGCTTTCTCCGCAAGTTTAAGTATCTGTTCTTTCGCCCAATCGACCCCGGCTTGATCTGACTGAATCATTCTATCTAGGCATAGCTTAGCTGGTTCAACGGGGGTTGCCCTGAAATGGATTAACTTCTCAATGAGTTGAGAGATACGCCTACGGGACAGCTTCTTTCCCGTGCGTGGACTCTTTGGAATCTTTCTAGCTATGACGCCGTGCTTCTCACCGTTGTCCGCACACTCAAGCAAAGTCAGCCAAGCATCATAACCATAATCACGAATGAACCGTTGCATTGTGTGGTAAGCCATCACGACCTTTCCGGGGAGATCGCTCCGGGATTTTCGTTGTTTCAATGGTGAAATGCTGTGCGCTTGCTCACGCGTGCCGAACTTGGGAATGCATAGGATATGGCACGGCACTTGCTTACAAAGAAAATTTCTTGCAAGCCGTCAAAACGCTTGACTCTTATTGTGGGATTTCCTACGCTGGGTTAGTGATTGACCGTGATTCAACAGAGTTTACCCGTGTGCTTTAGTTTGTAAGGTGTTACGCCGGATTTGACCGATAATATGCAGGAAGTAAAGGCGCAGACCTAAAAAACTAAAGCAAGTTCCAACGGGAAGTTTTCAGGCCCGATCAATCGCAAGGTTGGTCGGGCTTTTTCTTTTTCTATCCTTATGGCACTCTCAATTTCCTTTTGGCTGTTCTTTTTCTCGTTTGATTTTCTGACTCAAGATAGTATGACCGTAGTCACAAAGCAAGCCCCGAAAATCTTCGACGAAAGCCAACCCCAATGAAGATAACCGACACCAACGAGTTTAAGACCGAGCTGCTGAGTGAGGCAAAGGTTCTTATGCTTGTCATCCTTCGCTATCAAGCGGCTCATTTTGATGACGAGGGCCGGAGTGTTGTTGACGGACGCAAATGGGCGGCTGGATGTACCGGGGCAAGCCCTCAGCATATCGCGGACTGTCTCGCGGGAAAGTGTTGCATCGGTGATGAACGATGGGCGAAACTTATGGCCGAGGCAGATCCAAAAGGCCGGGAAGCGCGAGAGAAGTGGTTAAAGGAATGTGGACGAAGGGCGACGCAGTGAATCATACTCGGCCTCGAAGTCGCCCGATTTCGAGAGGGGGTAGCTCACGGTCGTTGCCCCCTTTTGCCGAGGAAATCAATAGGAGGATGAAATGAAATTCGAGATCAAGTCAAGATGGAATGGCTCGGTTCTTTTCTCTCTCGAAACCGAATCATTGAAATTGTGCGTTGAGGCGGCGGTTAGGGCGCGCGCAGACCTTCAGGGCGCATACCTTCGGAGCGCAGACCTTCAGGGCGCATACCTTCAGGGCGCATACCTTCAGGGCGCAGACCTTCAGGGCGCAGACCTTCAGGGCGCAGACCTTCAGGGCGCAGACCTTCAGGGCGCATACCTTCAGGGCGCATACCTTCGGAGCGCATACCTTCAGGGCGCAGACCTTCAGGGCGCATACCTTCAGGGCGCAGACCTTCAGGGCGCATACCTTCAGGGCGCATACCTTCAGGGCGCATACCTTCGGAGCGCATACCTTCAGGGCGCAGACCTTCAGGGCGCAGACCTTCAGGGCGCATACCTTCGGAGCGCATACCTTCAGGGCGCAGACCTTCAGGGCGCATACCTTCAGGGCGCATACCTTCAGGGCGCAGACCTTCAGGGCGCATACCTTCAGGGCGCATACCTTCGGAGCGCATACCTTCAGGGCGCAGACCTTCAGGGCGCATACCTTCAGGGCGCATACCTTCAGGGCGCAGACCTTCAGCGCGCAAAAAACGCCGAGCAAGCATTTGCTCAAACTCTCATCGTCCCTGAAGGCTCTCTGATTGTTTGGAAAAGGTGTAACAGGGGTATCATTGTCAAGATGAGAGTACCCGAGGATGCAAAACGGTCAAACGCCACTGGGCGGAAATGCCGCTTTGAATTTGTTGACGTGCTTGAATTGTTCGGCGGTCACGTGGGCATATCCCAGCACGACAAAAAAACAGAATACCGCGTCGGCCAGCGTGTGATTTGTGATAAATGGGACGATAACCGTTGGAACGAATGCTCTGGCGGGATACACGCTTTTCTGACTCGCATTGAGGCAGAGAATTTCCAATGACCGCCCTCACCGAACACGAATACCGCGTAGATGCGGCCGCCTGTGGGTGTGAGTATTTGGGTATGCAGGAACGCCCGAACAAGTCGGCGGTACCATTATTCCAGGACCACAAAACGGGAACCAGCTTCACGATGCACGGTACAGAGACGGTACGTGAGGCATTGCTCAGGGTAAGAAAGGATTGGAAGGCACAACAATGACCTTCTCTCAAGAGTTAGCCCGTCAACAAGCCAGACTACACAATCTGGAAATGACCAAGCAGTACAAGCCTTCTCCGTGTCTGTGGACTGAGGCAATACACCTATACTTCTCTCTGAACTGACAATGCACACCATCGACAATTCCCCCCACGGTAACAGTATGATGGTTGGCATAGACAAAGACCCCAAGCCGGATATGGACGATTACTACAAGTGTGACGTTTGCAATACACTGAACCACATAGACGATATTGAGGATGGGCTATGCAGGGAATGTTGGGCTAAGGACAGGCACAGGTTCTACTGTCTAGCTGACCCGCAGCATGACGAGATTGAGATGGTGGGCATCCCAACCAAGTGTCCTGTCTGTGATAGTCTGTTCATCGGACATTCAACCGCCAAAGTCACAAGGTGGATTCATGAAGCGCAAAAGGCCAGCCAATGAATTTCCGTCTAGAGTTCATCAATCGCGACCTAGCCACATTGGAGTCAGCGCAGAGGATAGCCCCTGAGACAAGAGAGTTGCTTGAGAGGGTGAGAAAGTCTTTGCCCGACGTATCACACGCGGACTTCTTTGAGCTGCAAGTGAGGGCTGAGGAAATAGTCAATTCAAGGATAGCCAAAAAGAACCTGATAGCCAAAGTGAAGAAGGCTTATGGTGGGTTGACATTGGCGAGGTATTCAGGACGCAACGTGGTAAGAATATAACAGGAGGAACAAATGGCGACATACAAGATTATCACAAGAACAGACGGCAAGGGGCGGTATTGGATGGCTAAGAGCGAGGAGGGCTATCTGATGCCAAACACCTTGAGCCGCGACAGCCAAGAGGATTGTCGCAAGAGGCTCATTGCCGAAGTGACCGAGAAGGCGTCCGAGCAGGAAGTGGAAACGGTGATGCTATGAAACTCTACGAACTGACTCAAGAACTGTCTCAGGCAATCGAGTTATATAATGAGGCCGAGACGGACGAGCAGCTTGAGGTCATCGAGAAACAACTGGTATCGCTCAATCTGTCATTCAAGGACAAGTGTGTGGCTGTGGGAAAGCACGTCCTGAACACGGAGAGCGAATCAGAGCAAGTTGTGGCCGAGATTGCAAGGCTCAAAGGAATCCTGGACCGCCGCAACAAACAGGCCGAATGGTTCAGGGCTTACTTGAAGAAGGCCATGGAGGCAACCGAGACAACGGAAATTGACGGTATCACGCTCAAGCTCAAGATCAAGAACAATCCGCCGAGCGTGGAAATCGTGGATGAGAAGGCCGTACCCGAGAAGTATAAGAAGTCCAAGACCGTCGTGACCATTGACAAGGCCGCAATCAAGGCAGACTGGAAAGAGGGTGTTGGCGTTGACGGTGCAAAGATCAATCAGGGAACCAGGCTGGACATAAAGTGATGGCACTCGCAAGAACAGACCCCGAAGTATTTGACATCCACCAACAAGAAAGGGAACAAGTAATGCCTAGCATACACGAACTCATCCCATCGCGTTACATCAAGAAGGAAGACTTGGGAGCAAACCAAGCCGGACTGTTCACCATTTCCGGTATCAGCCGGGAGAACGTCGGGACAGAAGACGATCCCGCCGAGAAGGTGGTTATCAAGTTCGACGAGTCGCCAAAGGGATTCGTGGCGAACATTACGAACATCAATGTCCTCGTAGCGATTTACGGGGATGATTACTCGACGTGGATGGGAAAGAAGATCGTGGTTTACTTCGACCCGGCCATCCAGTTTCAGGGCAAGCTAACGGGCGGCTTGCGCCTCCGTGCGCCCAAAGGTCAGACACCCGGACCGGACTTACCTTTCTAGGGAGCGTCAATGCTAATCACCGAACGAGTCGTCAAGGTAAGAGATGGTAAGATCGTTCTTGACATAGCCCGCAAAGACGGTGACGAGGTTATGGTCATCGTCGAGACAGTTCCCCGCCAAAGGAGTCTCAGGGCAAATCGCTACTACTTTGGCGCACTCGTTCGGGCGTTGTCTGAGTACACGGGGATGACAACCGATGAAGTCCACGAACTCATCAAGTTCAAATTCAATCCGAAGGAAATAACAGACCCGACGACAGGTGTGATAATGGTGGTTGGCGGGACAACGACAGCCCTGAACTCGGTCCAGTTTGCCGAGTTGACAATGAGGGTTCAGGACTTGTGCCACGAACTAGGCATAACAAACGTCAGCCCGGAAAAGTATTGGCAGTCAATCGAAGGACAATAACACTCCAACGCCCTGTTGTAGGCGCGACTAAAGACCAAAGCGGTCTGACCCTCTTAGTGGGGAGGCGTGGGAACCTTATCGAGACCATGAAAATTCACCCCAACCATACTGACAAGTCGTACGCTCTCACCCTGATAGGGGTAATTCTCGGCGTATTGTTTGCGGCGGCCATCCTGTGGGAAATTTATCTGAGGACACTATGACCGAACGTGAGCAGACCTTGAAAGCCTTGCGAACCACGATAAGGGCGTTCCCGATAGTTCATTCAAAGGCATATCTAGCGTTCATCCGCGAACTGCCTTGTATTTTCTGCGACGCAACCCCGGTAGATGCTCACCACGCCGCTCTCGGGTACCATAACTGCAAGACAAGTGACCTAATGGCGGTCCCGGTATGCCGTCCGTGTCATAGGGACAAGGCCGAGCGGATAGACCTGTTCGATACCGTCCTTGTAGCAATGCTTCGTATCTGGCACGACTTCCTAGCTAAATGTGTGAAATGCGACGAAGGGAACGAACAATGACCCAGTGTGAACAAGTCTTATCAATGTTCCGCAACAATCCGGGCGGGGTGACAACGGCGGAATGGATAACTACGCCACCATTGGGAGCAGAATACAGGGCGCGTATTTCCGAACTAAGGCGCGCTGGTTACAGAATCACTTGTGAGCGCATCCGTAAAGGGTGTTTCCTGTATAAACTAGTGGAGGGACAATGAACCAGACCGAGCTAGAATTTGACGAAGCACCGCCCGAACCACATCGTGAGTTCAAGGAGCGCACCAAGTCGAAGAAGTATGACACGAACACGAACAAGCACAGGGTGCAGTGTCAAATGATGCCCTGGGAGTATGCAACATTCGTAACGAGTGGACAGGTTCAGAGAACGCCACATGACTAGGGGACTTGCAATACGGACACAAATTTCGTATATTGTAAGTGCCATCAGTACAGGATTTTTCATTCTAGGGACGTTCATTACTCGTTGCAGCTATGGAAGTGATTCCTGTGCTGATGGCCAACGGGTTTTGGGCGTCCTTTTTCTATTTACGTCCGAATGGCGCACAAGATGAAATGGTTTAAGCACATGACAGACTCAAGCGATGATTTGTTTGTGAGGGATTTGGAAAGGCGGTTCGGGGACGCGGGTTACGCTTTTTGGTTCAAGACGCTCGAATTACTGGGAGCGCACGGCAAGGCGGGTGTGCTGACCATCTCTTGGAAGAACTATTGCGAGAGACTCAACAAGCGTAGGGACCACCTACGCAGGATACTCACCTACTGTTCGCAGGACGCTCACCTCACATTCGTCGAGAACTCGGAGGATTTCGTAACTATCACTTGCGCCAAGTTTGCCGAAATTGCTGACAATTTCACGAAATACGGGGGCAAACTTCAAAGTGACTTTAAAGTGTCTTTAAAGCAAGAAGAAGAAGGAGAAGAAGATAAGAAGAAGATTAGAAGAGAAGAGAAGAAAGATATACTCCCCTCTAGTGGTTTATCGGTTTTAGAACACTGGAACAGCGAGGCGAAAAGACTCGGACTAAAGACAATCCTTAGGCTCTCCGACAAGCGGGTGAAAGCCGTCGCCGCTCGTTTCGCGGAGAAGGAGTTTGACCTTGAGGCGTGTTTCAAGCGGATAGAGGAATCTGCGTTTGTGCGCGGTGAGAATGACCGGGAATGGAAGGTTGATTTTGATTGGCTCTTTTGCTCAAGCAATAATTATTTGAAACTCTTGGAAGGGAAATACAGTGGAACAAATCGGCAAAGCAATCGACAAGCTGGCACTAGACCCCCACTTACCGCAGACAACCTCCGCAGGAGTGCAGAAATGGCTCAAAAACTCGCTGACGCACGCAAAGCAAGAGGCGAGTAACCGGGACGAAATCTTGGAATTGGTTGGTGAGGTAGAATTTGCGAAGCAGATCCGAATTTCAGATGAAGAGCGGGCCGTCCTTTGTGACCGATTGTTCCAACTCAAAGAGCCAATCGCTAAGATTCGAGAGCGGGCGAAAGCGGTTGAACGGAACACGACATACAAGAGCCTTGCCTTTGAGTATTGGATTAACACGGAACAACTCTACACCGCCGCCGAGGTTGAAAGGATGGTTACTGACAGGATAGAACAACGCCGCCGACAGCTTGAGAAAATCAATATCCCCGTGGCTGAACTGGAAAAGGCTGGACTCGTTGAGTTTTCAACGCTCTATGCGCGTCGCTACGCTTTGGCAATGGAACCCGTGATTGCGAAACTGAAAACCCGTTGCCGTCGCGTTCAGGCGTTCATTCGTCAAGCCCCCGAAGAAGTGAAACTAGAAATCAAGGCAATCGCAGAGGAAAAAGGATACATCAAGGACGATCCGTATTGGAGAATGAGCCTACCCTTTGCCGCCCCGCACCTATTGAACGAAGTTGAAAAGATAATGAAACGCGTACCGTGCGGTAAGGACCACAAAGCAAGCGAGGTGTGCCAATGAGACAAGCCAAGAAACGCCAGATGCGACGGCACTGGTATTTCACAACAACAACCGAGTGTGTAATTTGTGGGCGTGGCGGACCCTATCGTGAGCGTCGATACGGGCGACCACCCACAAAGGCGAAGCGATACGCTTACAAACAGTACTGTTGTGATCATCACTAGAATCGCAGGGGTGGCTATCGTAACGCAACCGAGTTTGTTAAGTCGTTTTTCAAGTAGCCCCCTCACGGGCGGGAACAAACCAGTCAGAGGAACATTTTGAACCATGTTGATCTCTTTAGCGGTATCGGTGGTTTTGCTCTCGCAGCGTCTTGGTGTTGGGGCGATGAATACGTGAACTTAGGTCATTCAGAGATTGAAAAGTTCCCCTGTCAGGTCTATCACAAGCATTTTCCAGAGAGCAGGTGTTTAGGTGACATCACGAAGATTGATTGGGGAGAATTTGAAGGACGGGTTGGCCTCGTCACGGGTGGCTTCCCCTGTCAGCCCTTCTCTGTCGCCGGCAAGCGACGAGGCAAAGAAGATGACCGTCACCTCTGGCCGGAAATGCTTAGAGCAATCCGCGAGACTCGGCCGCGCTGGGTTATTGGCGAAAATGTTGCTGGAATCATCCGAATGGAACTCGACCAAGTGTTATCTGACTTGGAAGCTGAGGGCTATCAAACGGAACCGTTTCTTATTCCAGCTTGCGCCGTCAATGCCCCACACAGAAGGGATAGAGTCTGGATTATTGCTCACACCGGGGACGGAGGATCACAAGAGCGACGGACCGAAAACAATGGAGAAGTGGAGAGAGGCGCAAAGCAAGGGAAAGCGTCCAGCATCTTCGGCGCAACGGCTCCGCAATCAAATAGTGGTATTAGGAACTCCAACGGGATCAATGGCGACAATGCAGGATCTGATTCAAGCATCGTACTCAAGCTCGAAGCGGCCAAAGTATTGCGACGCACAACTAAACACGCCCCGGACAACCCCGCGAGCAATGAGTTACCTGTTACCGACCCCCAAGAAGTGGAACTCAACAGGAGCCGGCGAACATGGTCAGGGCGGGAAGGACTTGCAGACAGCGATCGCACTTCTACCAACCCCAACCCCAACCACACCGCGACCTCACGACAACGAGGACACGGCGGGGAAATACTACGAATCACAGAATCAGAAAGACTTAACGGGAACGGTTGGCGAGAACCCTGGCTTGAAGTTGCAACCCGCCTTTGTCGAGTGGATGCAAGGGTACCCAATCGGGTGGACAGACTTAAAGCCCTCGGCAACGCGATAGTTCCTCAAGTCGCATTTGAGATTATGAAAGCAATCAGGGAATATGATTCTATGAACCAGTCAGAACGGAGCGCGTAATGGTTATCATAACTGAAAGGGCGGAGAGATGAATAGACCAGAAATGCTAAAAATGTTTATTAGCGAGGACGATCTGCGCCCCGCGATGATGAATCCGTGGACGTGGGAAGGACAGACGGGTGCGACGAACGGACACATTATGATATTGTTGCCGGGAGTAGATGCCGAGTATAAACCGTGCGAACTCGGAATTAGATCTGTGTTGACGCCCGAAGTGGAGGGGATTGAATCAATCGACGTGAAATCTCTCTGCGCCGCGATGGAGCGAATACCGAAAGTCGAGAGGCTTGATCCAAGGGAAGTCGAGTGCGAAACGTGCGACGGCGAAGGGGAATACAAATGCTTTGTATGCGGCTCAGAGGCGCATTGTGATGATTGCGACGGTAAAGGCAAAGTCACAAAGAATGTCAAGCCGACCGGAATCTTTATTCCTGACGATAACGCGAAGATAATTATTGACAAGGTTCCCTTTTCTGTTCGATACCTGAAAAAGATTCTCGTTGTGGCGCAGGAACTCAATGTGGCTGAAATCAATCACAAGACCGGGCCGGAACCCGCGCGCGGTCATTGGTTCATGGTGGGCGAAGCGCGCGTCCTTCTGATGCCAATGCGTCTTGATCCAGAGGCAGACGAACATATTGTCACCTATCGCAAACTCAAAGTATCAGCGTAGCCCACAAGGAGGAACGGAAATGGAATGGCACATTGAAGGATTCACCCGTCACAACTATGACGTTGCGAGAGCGCACGCCAACAAGATGGAAGATACCTGTGCGTTCACAGTTGGTATGCTGATTATGGCCATTGACGCGGCGAACGAACAAATAGCCAAATTCAAGGCCGTTTCTCCCCCCAGTGAAGGGGCGGGGAACGCTGAGAAACTTATCGACGAATTGCTCGCGACGCGCTCTCACGATATTGTTAGTTTTATCGACAAGCAAAAATGGATTAAGGTCGCTTCAAGGTATTTGTCCTCCCCCTCCCCGGTGAGCGAGGAAGGGCTGAGAGAAGCGTTCACTCAGGGATTTTTGGATTGCGAGGTGATGCTTGCGCGGAAGGGAATTGAGGATAGAAACTGGAACGGCGACCTATCTGTAACAAAAACGATGTTCGAGAAATGGCTAAATGATTTTCGTTCCCGTTCACACACATAGGAGGATACAGACAATGGAAGGCCAGAACGTAAGTCTCACAATCAGCAAGGACGTAGTCAATCCAATCGTGGAAGCAAAAATCAAGGAAGCGATCATTCAGGCGCTTGGTGGCTCGGATGCGCTTGTGGCGAAGGTTGTTGATGGCGTCCTGCACCAAAGGGTTGACGCAACCGGAAAGGTGTCAAATTACAGTAGCGACAACAAGTACGACTGGCTTGACATCGTGGTCAGCGCGCAAATCAAAGAAGCGGTAACGAAAGAACTCAAGGAACAAATCTCACAATCCTCGCAAGCGATCAAAGACGAACTTATTAAGGGACTCAAAACAAAACGCGGGGCAAGTATGGTCGCTACGGCACTGCTGGCGGGACTGGAGAAAACCTTTGAGCAAACATGGACATCGCACGTTGATGTTCATATACTGCCGAAATCTTCGTAGCCATCACCAGGTTGCGGTAGCTGTGGCGTGTTCCCAGCAGGGTATGGCGTTCACGTCTTTTCACTCGGTCCCATCGCGAGGAACGGAGAGAACCTGCCAGCACCGCAACTTAATTTTAATCAGGAGGGACAGAGATGAGAACAGTCAAACCAGGGCGTTACACTCATTGGAGAATCTCTATGAGCCAAGTCAAGAAAAAATACCCAGATGCGAGAATTGTTTGGGTGCTTATCGGTTTCACCGTGTGGGCAACAAAGAAGCATTCAGGTTATTGTAGAATATCAAACGGATGCGGATCGAGAGCGGAAGCATGGAGAGATGCGGCAAGATTCCGACATCTATTGGAGGGACCGAGAAAATGAGCGAACCAAAAATTATTTCAATGCCAATCAATGAGGCTGGAGACACCGTAGATGTTTTCCGTGCCGACGATCCCGCCGAAATCTTGAAAGGCCGCAAGGCGGACGCGATGGACAAGCTGGCAGGATTGTCAGACATACACACAATCATCAGCATTGTTCATCTGGACAACGGACAGTTTCAAGTGAGTGGGAACACTAAAATGGAGCAAACGCTTGAAAGTCGCGCCCCCTCTCTCCTTGCCGCCATCGAATCAGTAAAGGAGGGGGAATGAAGGCGAAGCGGTTCAAACTTGTTACCATTTCGGACATCGCGGATTGCGTGAACTATGACAATCTGGATGTGTTCTTAGTTGACCTGCGCTCGTTTTTGAATAGCTATATCGCGTTGGTGCATCTGTCAAGAATCGGCGCGGCCGCAATCAAACAAGACATTGAGGGCAAAAAGAACAGCGAGATCGTGCCGATAAAGAAATTCATCTGGATTGACGATGGAAAGCATAATCACAAGCTGACGGTTGAAATTATTTCCCCCACCCCAAAGAAGGACGTATGAAACGGTTGTATAAATACTATTGCAAGCGATGCGGTAAGACATTCACACGTCCATTCAAAAAGCGTTGGTTTAAGAGTATGTGCGGCGACGAAGCGATTGTCCGAGTGTATTTGGTAATCAAGAAAAAGGAGGACGTATGAGCACATCAATCACCATAGACTTGGAGGTTCAATGCGCCGCGTGCGGAAAAGGTCTGGACGTTGAACTCATAGAGCGACGATCACCCCCTTATGACAACTACATCGACGTGATGCCGTGCCCCGACTGCCTGAAAGAGAAATACAAAGAAGGAAAAGCCGAAGGTCTGGAGGACGTATGAGCGGACTGAAACCGTTGACAGAGCAAACAGGTGAAGAACTGCTTGACCAGTTTCGCAACTTACTGGGGCGAGTGATCTTTGATGCCTCGCTTCAAGGAAAGCTGACCGCCGTTGAAAAAGAGATACTCAAGCGAATGTCTCTTGACATACCGGGGGATGAGTTGAGGAAAGCGTTTGAAGCCGGAGTGCGCGCAAGTGAGCTGGGAATTGACTACGAAAACGGTGCAAGTGTTAATAATGCATTCGATTCGTGGCTCCGTTCTCGCAGAGGTGGAAAGGTATGATACACGCAAGACTAATCTTCGACGCCCCAGACGAGCCATATGTGTGTTTTTTTGAGTCTGGAAGATTCACAACACCCATTCTCATTCTCCCGGTTGAGCAGGTTAAAGAGATTGCCGCAAACATTGACAAAGAACTCAAAGATGTTAAGCGATTGCAGAACGCGAGAATCAAAGCCCGCATAGGAGGTGGAAGATGAAAAAGAAGAAACCGAACCCATACCTTTGTCCGACGTGCCACCAGAATATGGCAGATCCGCCACACAAGGGACTAAACGATAAGAACTGTCCCCAGTGTGGTCAGGGAATGAACTGGCGCAAGGCTCGCATAGGAGGTGTGAAGTGACAATACAGCTTATCATGTTGCGCACGTCGATAGTGTTTTTTGCCGTTAGCGGGATCATCTTCGCAATTCTTGGTGACCAAGACAGATGGTTTCAACGGCTCGCTATTGCCGCCATTTTATTTGGGTTGGACGCTACCAGACATCGACAGGTGAAGCCATGATACTCCACATCGACACCGATAAAACGATTAACGAAGGTTCACAGGAAGCCGAAATCAGGGAGCAAGCCATGACCGACAAGATTGAGCAAGAACTGGATGCACTCCCAATGAAGGACGGAATCCCGGTTGTGGTCCAGGAGCGGGAATATCTTGTATCTGCCCTTCTCTCCGCCCGCCGAGAGGTGGAAGAGTTGAAACTCGAAAACAAAATACTGAGCGGCAATCGTCAGGCCGATGCAGCGGACATTGAACGCCTTGAGCGAGAGAACGCAGAGAAGCAAAATGCAATCCTAACGAGCAAACTCTTGCGGACGATCCATGTTGAAGGGAAGGGGCTTGCCAATGTTTATGTCGATGCCGCGGATTATACTACTCTTGAGCGAGAGAACGCAGAACTCAAGGCCGACAAGTCACTCCTTGAAACCGAACTGACGCGTCAGATAGACAGCTACCGGGCAGAGGTTGCCGACCGCGAAAACGAACTGATGAAGGCCGGGACTGCCTATGACAACGCACAGGCAACGATCAATGAACTCAAGGCAGAGGTGGAGAGGCTGACAAAGGAGGGGGTCGATCTTCACAATGAAGCCGAGGATGCAGACATGACGCTTGCCACAATCGCTGACAAGCTCGGAATCACGGGCGGTATCGACGATTATCTATCAGTAATCGGCAATGCGATCGCAGAACTCAAGACAGAAATGAATCGCCTTGCCGTCCTCACCGAATCCCAGGAGCAAGCCCAGACCGTTATCATTGGTGAATCTGAGGACGTGAAATTGACAAACGAGCAACAGTATTCCCGCGTCTTGGAACTGGAGAAGGCGGTAGGGGATATTGCAAAACTGGATTATAGTCGTGCTGCCGCCCTTGATGCTGTAAATATTGCGAAGTCCGTCCTCACCTGTAAAGAGGACAAGGCATGATCACCCCTTACTACCAAGAGGAGGGAAAATGAAAGAGATAGTCATTCAAGACCCCGGTAAACATTGGCGCGAGGTAGATTTCTTTCTGCGCCTTCATGGACACCTGCCCGATCAGAACTGTGGCGGGGCCGCAACTGGCGCCTGCAAGTATACGCCCGACGGCAAAGCGATCAACGAACTCAACGATTATGTGGAGAAACTGCGCCAAGACCCGGAATATGTGAAAAAAGAAAAAGCGGTACAGGAAGCGCAAGAACGGTGGTTTCTTAAACAGGGCAGAGAGGCAAAAGAAGATTACCTGACCGAGATCAAGAAAAGAGAGGGTGCGACCACCAATCTGGAACGTTTCAAATCCGAGGTGCTCGGCGTATGGCCAAAATCTGGGGCGAGTCCTGATGGGCGACGCGAACAGTCAAAAGACTGCAAGGCTTAGTATGAAAACGAAAATTGTTCGCCCACAGCCGCCCCAACATTAAGGATTGGGGGAATGAATCAAGATTGGTGGCAGAAAAATAATTCGGGACGCAAACATTGAATCATGATTTCAAGATTATTTTCTGGCGATTGTGAAACGGATTTGTAGGGTTCGAGGCTGTTTCGACACATGCCCCTTGACAAGATTTCCAACCGATGTATAATGAGTTAGGAGCGCACATTGTGCATTGGCGAACTAAAAACGAAAGTGAGAGGGCGACATAAATGTCAGGTGTTATATTGTATGGTAGAAGATCGGGAGAATCCCGAATCGTTCTGTCACATGCACTGGAGGACGTCATGAAGAAACAATTCAAACGGCATGCTGCACTCGAAAGATGGCTTTCGTCAAAAATCGGTTTGCGATGCTTCTTTCAAAAGCAGGACGGCAAGACATTGTTGACTGGCTACATTTCGCGAAGGGGCCGGACTTTCTTTGTTCAAGAATTTGTTGATGGCGGGTTTGATATATTCATCGCCGCTTGTTCCGACAATGATACAGCAAAAACATTGAACCAGAGTACGCTTTATCTTGATTCAGACCTGATCCAGACAAAACCGCGGAAGGGGGAGGTCGAATGGAAATAATCCAGGACAAACGCAAGTGGCGGGTTCGGCCAACTCTGGAAAATCTGAAATGTCCCTTTTTATACTATCCCGCAAACATCCACGCTTGCCGTCATCCAGATCATCCAGAGCAGGATCCATCAGACTCGCCGCTTTGCGATGCGGATAAATGCCCAATCAAGGTGATGACGGGGGGAAACAATGAGACGGGGAAGATATTTGAGGGCGAGCACCTCAATAAAGCGCGGGCTATTCGAGTTGCCCGGTTCCTACGTTCCGAGGGAATCAGCATCAGGAAGATCATGCGGCTTATGGATTACAAATCCCCGCGGTCAGTTCAAGATTTATTGGAGACCGATTCAGGGACGGGAACGAGTGTCTGGCCGCCCGAAGAAAAAGGCTATACCGACGGGAAGTATTAAACTCAAAACAACATAAAGGAGCAAAGTCATGGTACGAGCAAAATTCTACGTTCAGGATATCACCCCGCAAGAAGGGGAAAACCCCGGAAGTGTAAAACTCTACCCGGTGATAAGTGGAAGCAAAGAAAACGAACGCTTTTTCCAATGTACACCGGCGGGTGAAATCAGACTTTACGTTCTAAACCCCGCGGCTCTGGCTGAGTTTGAAGTGGGAAAGGGATACTACATCGACTTCACAAAAACCGAATAAAGGAATAAAATTATGAGAAAACTAAAGACTGCAATCCTCTTTCCGTTTTGTTTGGCGGGTGTAGCCGCTGGAACGTGGGCAAAATATCACGGCGCACAATGGATCGTTTTCAAAGCGGTGTGTCGCGAGGCGCGCGCACTGGCGAGTGTTGCGAGTCTACCAACCAAAACTAAAACCGAATAAGGAACGCGACCATGCGACACTTGCAGGACACCAAACCACAGATGACGGCAAAGCAATTACGATTCGAAATTCGCAAAGCTATTAATTTGGCAATTCGCGATGGAGTTAGGCAACGCCGCGAGGCCGCAAAGAGGAAGGAGGTGGTCAGGGCGTTGACGACGCAGAGTTATATCAACGGATTGTTGGTTGCGAAAGAGATACTGCGGGCTGTGGGCGAACGCATTTGATCGCCGTCAATCGTTTAAGGCAGATGGAGTTATTTTCCTATCCCAAAGAGGGAGAGAAGAAGTGACCTATATTCCGCAACAGTGTCATCACGGAGAAATGCGAAAGTTCTGCTCGGATTGTAGTCCGGCGTTTCGCAAAAGGAAAGAAGCGGTGCAGAGGCGGTTACAACTTGAGGGTATTGGCGCGATCATGGTGGGCGAATATCTACACAGTTCTCTCCAGCTCTACAAAGAAACATCGAGGTATTACTACTTTATCAAGGGCGATGTGCGAATCAGAATAACCAAACGGGCACTCGATGAACGTCTCGAATCTGCCAAAGAGGCAGAGAAGAAATGAAAACATTGATGCTGTTAATACTATTCACGAGCATCGCCGCAGGGCAGGAAAGAACAACAGAAGTCAAGCCGTACGAAGAGAGGATGGCCCTACCCGATACAATCCAGCCGCCGACCGAAGCGCAGATCACCAAGATGTTATCGAGACATTACTCGGTAGGCGTCCTCCTTTCCCTTTATTCCCGCTACGAGAAGGAGTGCTACGACGATTCGACGCTCACAAACGGCGCCATATTCAGAACGTGGAATAGCGGAAGTGAATGGTGGGTGCAGGGGTATCGCAAAGACGCTGAGACAATGGACGTGAATTTTGTCCGATGGGAATCACGATGGCTCCACCGCGCCCCATCCTTCCCCGGCTTCATTGAATTTCTGCGGAGGACGAAGTGAAGCTCGCAGCCCTCTCTGACGAAGAACTGATCACAGAAGCCGAACGCTTACTCGAAGCATCCGGCGTCTCGGACAGGGCAGCGGCCTACAAGGAACTGCTCAAACGCTTCAAAGAAAAGGTGATAGATGCCAAGACTGAAGAAGGTAGATCATGATGCAATGATGCAGCACTGTGCTGACAGAGATACCGAAGGGAGGATAGAGTGCATCTTCAAGACCGTTCAGAAGCACCCGTACCCATGCAGGGGAGAGGTATTACTCCATCACAGCAACAACAACCCCAACGACAACGAACCTGAGAATTTAGAGAATTTATGCAGGGGGCACAATGCTCGCACTGACCCGCGCGGTCGTCAAAGAAGTCCCAAGTTTAATGGTATCAATCGCCTAAAGCAGTATCAACAAGACCATGACGTAATAGGCAAACCGCCTCAAATGGAGAAGGGGGAACAAGCTGAGGCTTTCTTCCGGCTCTACGTAGTTGAACTACTGACGCGAGAAGGCGAACACCGTGTCGAGGACGTAATCGACGCAGCAAAGAATGAGTTTAACAAGCGCACCAAGAACACCGTCTCCCAAAAAGCCTTATTCAGCTACTACAAGTCAATGCGGAACCCGATAAACGGAACGCTCCACGAATTTGAGAAAGGTGAAGAATCATGGGTGAAACTGAAAGCGTAAGGGCCTACAAGACTCTAAGCGGTAGCACCTGCCTCATCCACGACGAAGAGGGTGTACTCGCCTACATCCGGAGCCTCAAGCCGGGGGACACCATCAGGATCAAGGCCGTCGTCATGCCAAAATCAGAGTTTGACGCACTACCGGACGTGGAGGCTTAATGTCTGTTGACCGTCTCCCCCGTGCTCAGAAGTCCAGCGACAAGGCCCTGGCCCGTAGATCAGCCCTGACGAAGGTGACGTGGGCGCTCGATCACCGAGCGGAGCTTGCAGTCCTCAAGAACGGCCTCAGATACTACGAACTCGCCAGGAGCCTGAAAGAAAAGATCGACTCCGGTGAAGAACTTCAGAAGTGGCAGTATCAAGACGCTGACACCTGTTACGAGATGACGATGAAAGCCCTCGGCCTTCCATTCGTCGCAAAGAAGTTTGACAGACCGAGAGGAAACTTGAGGCATCCCAAATGACTAAATCCAAATGGTTCATCCTTCTCTCTGTGCTCACGATAGCGACCGGCATCACCATAGCGTACCGATCAGTACAGAGCCTCGTCGACGAGATCACGGACGAGCTTTTCAACAATCCCGATAACTGGGGGATATAGTGACCTGCCCCCGTTGTGATAGCCCCAATACCGCACCCGCCAAAGTCAGAGGAAGGCAATCTACGGGCGTCTACGGCCTGATGAGGTGGTGCAACAACTGTCGTCTGGCATTCGGAGCGAACTGGAAGCCGCCAAAGCAAGACGTAGAACCGCGAACACCCAAACGGAGAAAGAAGAAGTGAGACCCCGCTCCGGCATATCGAACGAAGAGTACCTAGAGCAATCCCTGAATGTCTTCGTGATGCTTCTCCACACGCGAGAACACGCTCACTTCATCAAGGCATGGCAGATTGAACTCCTGACCGGGATTGACACGAGGATCATCGCCGATATGGTCAGAGCCTTCCAACGCCAGGGCTTTGCCATTATCTCAGGAGACGGCTATAAGATGGCCCGGACCCGGATGGAATGGCTGAGGCATTGCGTGAAAGAACGCCGAAGGTTCAAGACTGGACTGGCAAACATTGAAGCAGCCGCAAAGAAGTATGTCGAATCGAAAGAACTCACCCTGTTTGAACAGGAAGCCGCATAAACCCAAACGAAAGGACCCATCTAAATGAAACAACTATCAGCCTTTGAAAACGACGCCGCAGATCCCGCGGTAGCCAAAGCCGCAGATCACTACGTCGAACTCCTTGACGAGAAGAAGGCTAACGCGGAGAAACTGGACGCCCAGAAGTCCCGCCTCATCTCCCTGATGAAAAGGGCCAGCAAGACCCGTGTTGTCCACAAAGGCAACATCATCGAAGTCACCCACAAGGACGAAGAAGAAGGTATCAAGATCAAAAAGGCGAAGACTGTAGCGTGACCCAGCGTCGCTGTAAATGCGGTAGGCCCAAAAGCCCGACGGCTCTCGCCTGTCAACGCTGTGCCGGAAAGCGCAATGCGAAGGAAGAACTCCTGCACCGCAGGCATTGCCCGCTATGTGGAAAGGCGCGCCGCGGAACCCCGCAGCTCAAACGAGAGTACGCCTATTGCGGATTCTGCATGGCTCTCATCCGGTTACATGGTCAGGCAAAAGAGGCGTAAGACCTCCTGCACTTGCGATTGGATAACAAAAAGGCATATTGACTCCCGTGAAAGTCGCACACGCGACCGGAGGGAGTATGGAAAAGAAACTCAAGGGTAAGTATCTCAAGTTTGCCGAACTAATTTTGCAGGATGTCAAACAGATCGACGCATACATTGGGGCCGGATTCAAAGCAAAGAATCGAAACGTCGCCGGTGTCGAGGCGCATCGACTCCTAAGAAAGCCTATTGTCGCGGAATACATTTCCCGGCGTCGCGAAGAACTCGCAAAACAACTTGAAAACGAAACTCTCGTAACCAAGCGCGATGTCATTCTCGAACTCAAGTATCTTGGATTTTCCCGTATCAACCGCGTCCTGTCATTCAACAAGAACAGCATTACGCTCAAGGATAGCAGCAAGATCGCGGATGAAGACCTCGCCGCAATCGAAAGCGTGAAGGAGACGAAGGAAGGTATCAGTGTTAAGATGTACGACAAGATTCAACCGCTCATCAAGATCGGAGAACATCTTGACATATTTGAGCCAGAAGAACTTGACCCGGATCGTCCGCGCACTGTTAATGTCAACGTGCGTGTCTATGGTGCTAAGCGCGACTACAGGTTCAATGTCTCTACAAGTTGACTATACGCCGCCCGATGTTTATCTGCAACCGAAGCAAGCCGAGTTCCTGGAGATGGTGCAGACCTCGCAGGCGACAACGCTTGGTGTAGGTGGAGCAAAAGGCGGGGGGAAGTCGCACGTAGGCCGCACAGCAATCTACCTTCGCCGTCTCTGGTATCCGGGAACGAATGCCCTCATCTTCCGCAGAACGTGGGCCGAGGTGAGAGACAATCACCTGAAGCCGTTATTCTCCGAACACCCCGAATTAAGAAAACACTATCGCTCACAGGATAAGACCATCTCCCTCCCGTGGGTGGGTAGTGAGATCACGTTCGGTACCGCAGAGCACGAACTGGATATTCTCGCCTATCACGGTCGTCCGTATGCGGACATCCTGGTTGACGAATCTCAGATGTGTACGCCCTGGATGATCTCGAAGCTGAAAGAATCCAACCGCGTAGCACACAAGTCCGACATCACCCCGAAGATGTTCCTCGCAATGAATCCCGGCGGTATCAACCACAGCTATCACAAGCGGGTATTCATCACGAAAGATTATGAGGGCAACGAAGACCCGAACGATTTCGCTTTCTTGCAGATGTATGGCTGGGACAACGCTCAGTGGGTGCTCAAGGCGCTGGAGAAAGGCAAACTCACCTTTGACGATTACTATTCATGGTCAACACAGAAGCGGTTCGTGTGGTTTGTCACGAAGTCAGACTATGGGAAGAAGCTCTGGCAACTGAACGAGTCCGACCGGCGCGCTCAGTTGTTCGGTGACTGGGACATCTACGCGGGCCAGTTCTTCTCAATGTTCCGGCGTCAGCTTCACATCAAGCCACAATTTGAGATCCCCGAAGACTGGCGAAAACTCGGTACGATCGACTGGGGCCAGAGGGGAGTACTCGAGATACAGGCGGGAGACTTCCGGGGTAACAACTGGAATTTTGGCGAAGTCTACACAGAGCACGAAGCCGCAACGCCGAGAGCAAAACAGATGGCCGAGTACTTGCTGGAGAAGAAACTCTACAAACTCCCGATCCAGTATGACACAAATATGGAGATCGACCTATCGGAAGTAGGTTACGAGAAGGTTCCGATAAGGACATTCGAGCAAGTGTTCAAGGAGATGATGGGCGATAAGGCCCCCAAGCTGTTCAAGGTCTCGAAATCCACCCCCGATGCACGAGACTACCGCGAGTTCTGCAATGACGTTGTAAAGGAATGGCTGAACTGGGAGTATGACAAAGCCGGGAACTTGACGACAAGACCAAAGAGCTACATCACCGAGAACTGCACGAAACTGATTGAATCCATCACATCACTCCAGCACCCTGAGAAGAACCCGACCGGGAGAGACTTTGACCGCAAGATCGGACTGCAAGACCCGTTCGATGCCTACAAGATGGGACTCGTAGCGATGATGCCCTCAAAGCCAAAGCCCAAAGCCAAAGAGCCGACGTGGTTCGAGATACTCGCAGCACAAAGAGCAAGAGCAGTAGGAGTGCCGGATTGGAAGGACCCGTTTCATGTCTAACCTCGTCCCCATATCGCTCTCGACCCTAGAGTATGATTTCACGATCACCGCGGACATTAAGGAAAAGGGATTGTTTGATGGCGACAGTGTTCACGCGGAGATTCCTCACGGGACAAAGACGTTCATCTTGTGCTATGTAGATCGAGCCTGTCCAACGATGATACCGTTTCATGCAAGGATGTTTTTCAACTAACCACTCACAGAAAGGATTCACGTCATGAAATCAGCCCAGGAAATCACCACACGCATCGCAGAGGCGAAGCAGGAACTCATCGGTATCACGAACCCGTGGGTGGCGACGCCGGGCCAAAAGAGTCCCGGTTTCATTCCGCCGGTTGAGACGAACGAGCTGAAGAAGGCCGCGAACACCGATCTCACAGCATCACCTGATCCGCCCGTCGAAGAGCCGCAGAGTCCGCCCGAAGCCACAGACCTCGAAGAGAAGGAAGAGAAGGCAGAGTAATGGGCCACCGTCCAAAATCCACAGACACGACCTTAAACGTATCGGGTGAGACCTACTGCAAAGCGGCTGGTCATCACCCGGTACGACGTGAAGGAAAGGTCGAGTGTTCTACCTGCGGAATCCCGCTTCCTGATGATACCCCGGTTCTTACGCCAGGGCGCCATGTCTACGCGTTCAGGGAGGGGAAACTCGTCGAAGTCTCAATCGAGGAAGTCCGGGCAATGAAGCGCAAGAAGGTTCACTCACTCACCAAGCCGGGACCGGCGGTGACGATGGACGCGTTCATAGGGGAATTTGAAGACGACGCCTTACAGTCAAGGCGGAAATTGGTATCGAAGGGGCGCTGAGATGCCATCAAGATCGACATATTGTTACGTCCCAGTGAGGATCAAGTCCCTTTGCGGTGAGCGTAGATTCCGGCGTAGAGCGACAAAGAGAACGCGGGGCAACACTGACTACTACCGCGTCCTAAAGCCGATTGAAGTAGCTAATGGAGAGAGCGTATCGTTTCCATTTCCAAACTCTTACCAAGACATACCGTTGAAGCGAATGAAGGGGAGATAACATCATGGCAGCACTCAAGATTCCAAACCTGTCGAACCCAACGGAGAAGTCCGAGTTCGAGACGATCATCGAACAATGGGTGCGCGACGACTCTGAAGCCCAGGCCGAGTACTGGGATGAATGGAATGACGTTGACGACCGGCTGAACTCTGACGTTGTTGTTGCCGGAATGAGCCAGCGATACACGGACGATCTGGCGGCGATCAACTCCCCGCTTGAGGATAAAGACAAGTCCAACTACCGGAAGCAATTCGTACAGCTTAACCGGGGCAGGGCAAACCACGAAGCCGGATTGGGTGACTTCCTCGACATCGGCAAACGGCTGTCGATCCGTGGCCGCACGAAGAACGACTCCAAGATAGCCAAAGTGATTCAGGCAAGGGTAGAGTATATCGAAGATTCCGAGATGCTGCCGACGATGGTGTATTTCCCCCTGTTCGATAACGGCTTTGCGAAGGGGCTTGGGTGGATGAAAAGTTCCTACAACCCCAGGGCGAACAAGATGAAGGGCAAGATCGACGTTATCACCGTGAACTGCCGGGACGTGCTTGTGGATTGCCGAAGCCGCGGGCCGTTCTTCCGCACGGCACGCAGGAAAACCCACCGCTTCCAGCTATCGCTTGACGAGGCGCGCGAGCGTTACAAGAAATTCCCGGCCTTTGACATTAATCGTCTCGCCGCCGATCAGGACTATGACGCGCCCTATAAGCGCACAGCCTCGAACACGGAAGAATTCGCAACCTTCTATGAGGTTCACTTCTGTCAGACCGAACTCAATCACTACGGTATCGACCCTGAGACGGGCAACCTGTCGGGGAAAATCTCGAAAGAAGAGTTTGACGAAGCGATCACGAACCAGGCCGCAGCGCCCGCGGTGCTTGAAGGTGACGAGGAAGAAAAATACTACGCCGTGCTCTATAACCACACCACAGGCCCATTCGCAATCGAGGAAAACCCCTACGGGCTTGACGTTCTGATTCCGCTCGTGAACATCGATACCGATGGAAGGCTCTATCCACTCGGCGATGTCATGGTTTATGCGAACCTGCTGGATCTTCTGGATGTGCTCATCACAGTGTTCGTCCACATGGCCAAGCGCAGCAACAAGCCGATTGCCACAGGCGATGTCGGTCAAATGATTCTCGGTGAGATTCAGCCGATGATTGAGAGCGCGCTCGAACACGGAGGGTTTGCTCCGGGCGTGAAAGAGATATTCTACCAGCAACCGGCGAACGCCCAGCTTGTGATGAACCTCATCACAATGGTCATCGGATGGATTCAGGACGCGGTATCGAAGCACTCGGCGACGATGGGCGAACTCCCGTCGAAGCAGATTTCAGAGGCGACATTCCAGGCCATGATTAGCCGCGACCGCAAGTCCCAGGGCCGCAAGGACATCTGCATCACCTACGCGCTCACGTCACTGGCGAAGCTGATGGTCAAGATGATTTGCATGAACGAGACCGAACCGGACTTCCAGCCCGTGCTCGATGCCAAACCCGGAAGCCCCGAATATATCCCGGTCAATCAACGCTGGTCAGAGGTTGAATACATGGGCCATATCGCGGAGATGTTCAACATTCCGCAGACAGGCCAGACCCCGCAAGAAATCCAGATGGTCGAGAACCAGCTCAAAGAAGCCCGCAAACGCTTTGAGTCCGAGAACCAGGTGGACGTAGAAGAAGGCGAGGGCTACATCATCCCAACCTACCCGGAAAACCAGAACGAGTTCACTCTCGATCAGTTGGTGGCAATGCAGGAAGGAAGCGGCCTCTCGGAAGAAGAGTATCTCGCCGCCTACCAACCGCAACAAGGCCCGATCAAGATATACGTGGTGAACAACCTCGACCGTGATGCGGACTTGAACATCAAATACGCCGTCGATACCGACTACAAGAACGATCCCAGCTACAAAGCCAACAAGGTGATGACGCTGAGGAAGGCCGGTGACTTGTCGAGAATCGACCTTTACCGCGGTCTTGAGGAACCAAACCCCGAAGAACTGATCGAGAACTTGCGCAAGGAGCAGGCCGACAATCAGACGCTAGAACTCGCGCGTCAACTCTCAGCCAACCCCGCGATGATGAAAGCCGTCATCACGATGATTCAGCAGGTGGGAATGAACGGAGGAAGTCAAGCACCAGGTAAACCCAAACCACAACCAGAGGCACAGCCTCAAGGAGCATAATGAACGAACAACAATTCACCGACCGCGCAAAGAAGCTCACAGAGCTTCGGAAGCACTTAGACGACCTCGCGTTAATCAAGAGGTCGCGGACTACGCAATTTTCTGTTGACGTAGCAACTGGCGGCCCTATACTGCCATCTTGTATTGGCGAATACTGTTCGCGTTACGATCTCAGTGATCTCGTCGGAAAAGGCGCAGTCCAGACCATCGAATCCATCTTCCGCGAAGCCCTCAAGACCCGTATCGAATCTCTCACCCGCGAGATCAAAGAACTGGAAGATGTTTCCAGCATGGAAGCGCAGGGATTCAAGAGGGCATGGCCGCTTACCTGTGGGTGGTTTGAAGGGACGCCGAGAGTTCAGACGATACTCCAACTCAACGCGAAGGTAGAAAACCTATTCAACGACGTTGAAATATGGTATCGTGAAAAACCAACAGGAGACCGCCCATGATCCATCCCCCAGACTCAAAGCCGGTAAGCGCGCTTGTCAATGGCGTAATCCGTGGTCGGCAACTTCTCCCTGTGCAGGAATTCGCGGACGTTCTCCTTCAACTTCGTGGAGATCCAAACTGTCCCAACAGTAATTGTGGCGGAAGGGGATGGGATGGATTCGCCAGGTTCCCGGATGGGACGATCAAACTGAACGCCTGCCCCATCTGTGCGACCTTCGGTGAAACAGAACTCCTGATGGTCCTCCGTGGAATCAACGCCACGATGACACAGGTGAACGCTCTCGGTGCGGCTTTATCAGAATGCCTGGAACGCATCGAGAAGAATCAGGCAAATAACAGGGGGAAATTAGAATCTGTCGAGATGTGGCTTGAGGGCGTTGGGAAGGCGACAGTTGAAACTCGCAACAGGGTGTGTCGTCCGAACATAATTCGCCGAATCGTGAATTCAATCAAGGCCAAGAAACTGTGACACCTCAGTCAGCTTGCCACTTGACATCGGGCCAGGACCTCGTGCCCCAGCCTCAGAGCGCGGCAAGCGGGCCGCTACCTACGACCTGTACTCAGGCGTTCCGAGCCAACTCCAAGCGTGCCATTCTGGTGGCGCACGCATAACGAGAGTCAGCCACCGGGATTTTATCAAACAAAGGGAAAGGGCAAAAGAAATGAGTCAGATCACGCTCGGTAGCAAAACCAGTGAGACCTTCGGCAGTCTTTGGGCGAGAATCTGGAGAGAGATGGAGGAAGAACGCAGCCGGTGGATTAAGAAATTGCGAAGCCAGGGTATTGTTATGGCCCATCCTGACGATGGATGGGTGAATCGACAAGCGAATGAAATCAATCCAACTTACCCGGACTTCGATGATGGTTTTACGGTTGGTTCTCTGATCGCACTCGGAACGCCGGAAAAATATCGCATCGTGAAGATCACGGGAAAACGCGAAGGAATCCTACCGATAACATATTGGAAGTTTGAGAACGTAGCGGACGGGGTGTGTTCGTGATAAAATAGTTTTCCCTTGCACTTGGATACGAGAACAGCATATTGTGACCTGAGATGAGTGACCGACAGAAGATCGAGAGACTTATGGACCAACTCAAGAAGGAACTCGAAAGGGAACTTCAGGGTGACGATTCTTTTGTTGGCAAGATCGCGGTCGAATTCAACATTCAATCCGGCGGAATATCCGGCCCCGTGCGAATCGTGAAGGATAGGAAGATCACAGTGACGTAAAGACTCCGACATATCCGGCTCACGTTCGGAAGCAAACGCTTAACCAAACAAGCCACAGTTGACAAG